>Ga0209337_1000246_pt1 | contig 42949 bp, 67 predicted proteins | sample LinPmetageLP53_FD_184044 | JGI IMG/M metagenome (GOLD analysis project Ga0209337, IMG submission 184044) | Marine viral communities from the Pacific Ocean - LP-53 (SPAdes) (version 2) | ecosystem: Environmental > Aquatic > Marine > Oceanic | place: Pacific Ocean | collected 2010-02-08
AAGCATCTCATTTAAAATGGGAACATCAAACCCAGAAGTGGGAAGATTTAGACAATTTAGAGGGCGAAGGATAATATTATGGCAAAATTAACAGGACAAACAATCGCAGATAGTTATGAGCAATTATTAGCACTACCAGATGGTGGATTAAATGGAACAACTTTAGTAGCAATTACGGATGGAGATAGTGATGTAGTATCTGCATTACAAATAGCAACAGATAAAGTAGCTATTGATAATCCAACAACTAGCAGTGCAACACAAGGTGGGCTATTAAGATTGCAATCTGATGATGGAGCGGCTATGGCTGCTGGTCACAGGTTAGGAGTTATTGAATTTGCTGGAGCAGAAGATGCATCATCTACCATAAAAGTTGGTGCTAGAATAGAAGCATTAGCTGAATCAACTTATACTGCATCTGAAAATGGTTCAGCATTACTATTTTATACTACTGATGGAGACGCTTCTCAATCAGAGCAAATGAGAATTACATCTACTGGTAACGTAGGAATTGGAACTACTCCAGCAAGTGATTCAAGATTACATTTAGCCAGTACCACTCATGGAGCAGATTTAATTCAAAAGTTCTCTGCTGAAAATGCAAGTGGTACTAATAAAAACTTTTATTTTGTTTTTGATCCAGATAATGAGAATTTTAATATGTTCTCTGCTGTTGACCCTAGTCTTGTTGTTAAATCTAGTAATGGTCATGTAGGCGTAGGGGTAGATCCTAGCACTAAACTGCACATTGAAGAATCAACTGCTGGCGCTAATATAGAATTTAGAATGAGAGCATTAAATGATGGCTCTGCTGGTAGAACTGCAAGTTTTGTTTTAGATCCAGATGCTCAAACTTTATCATTAGGACATACTTCGTTAGTACACGATATTAACAATGAGCTAGTAGGAATTGGAACTGCAACGCCTTCAAGCTATAACGACCACGCAAATCAATTAGTTGTTGCTAGTTCAAGTAATACTGGTATAACTCTTGTAGCTGGAACTTCTAGTGCAAGTAAAATACATTTTGGAGATGGAACTGGTGATGCTTCTTACAGAGGGTTTATAAATTACACTCATAGTGATGGTAGTCTGTCAGATTATTTTTCTATTGGTACAGCTGGTGCTACAAGAATGTCTATTACATCTGCTGGAGATGTACAATTTAATGAAAGACTTACCTTTACTGGTACTAATAACACTTCTGCTGCAGCTACAATTAATTTAAATAGCAATAATTATTTATATATAGCTGGTGGAACTGCTGGTCTAATTATTGGGGATGATGCACTTGCAACTGCTATTCAATTTAATGATGCAAGTAGTATGGCTTTTGATATTGGTGGTGGAACTAGAGCAAAACTTGACTCCAACTCTCGCATTTCATTATCTAATAATGATTCTAATACTAATAATACAGTATTTGGCTATTCTGCTTTTAATACAAGTTCTAATAATGCTTCTGATAATAATACTGTGTTTGGAAACAACGCTATGGGAACTGGTACTGTAGATGGAGCAAGTTATAACACAGCCATAGGTAATTTAGCATTAACAGATTTAATAGATGGAGTTTCAAATGTAGCTCTTGGCTCAGAGGCTGGAGCTAACATTACTATTGGTAGGTATAACATAGTAATAGGTACAACCACTTTATTTACAGAAGTTGTAGGAGATGGAACAACAGCAGTAGGACACGGTGCTGGTGTTTATCAACAATCAGATGTTAATAATGAAGCAACTGGTAATTCTCTTTTTGGCTTTGTAGCTGGAGAACACAATGTAACTGGAACAAATAACACTTATTTAGGTTATCAATCGGGTAAAGGAGCAAGTGGGGGAAGTAATTCAAATAACACTGGAATAGGAAAAGATAGTTTAAAAGCTATTACTACTGGAAATGAAAATACAGTTATAGGGCATCGTGCTTTAGGCACAGCTACAACTGCAACTTTTAATGTTGCAATAGGTGGAGATGCTATGTTTGCCGTTCCAGCTAGTCAAGCTGTTTCTGGAGTTGTTGCGGTAGGATTAGAAGCATTAAAGGGTGGCGGTAGTACAACAACTGGAGTTGACAATACTGTTGCAATTGGAAGAGAAAGTTTAAAATCTCTCTCAACTGGAGCTAAAAATATAGCCGTTGGTTATCAAGCTGGACTTGCTATTGCAAGTTCAAGTAATAATATAGCTATCGGCTATCAATCTATGGTAAGCTTAGTCCGATTAGATACTAGAAATGTTGCAATAGGCAATTATAGCATGGATGCTCATACTGAAAATGCTTATAATGTAGCTATTGGGTACAATGCTCTAACAGCTATGTCTGCTGGAAATACTGGTGGTGTAAAAGCTACTTATAATACAGCAGTTGGCTATCAAGCTGGGGATGCTTTAACGGGTGGATATGATGATAGTGCTTCTGACCCTAAACCTGCAGATGAAGGTATGCACAATACATTTATAGGTGCTGAAACTGATGCAAGTGCAGTTACCGGTAATAATCAAACAGTCATAGGCTATAACACAACTGGACAAGCAGATAACGCAGTAACATTAGGAAATGCTAGTGTAACCGATGTTTATATGGCTCAAGATAGTGGAGCAGTAGTACACTCTGGAGCATTAGTAAATGGTCTTACTGCTGTAAATGTTTCCACCTCAACTTTGGCTTATGATACTCATCAAATTGTTAGGGGTAAGTATGTTACTGTAAGTGCAGATGCCCAGACAATAACACTTCCAGCAGTACAGATTGGGGCAGTTTTTATTATTGTTAATATAGCGGCTGATGGAGGAGCATTATTAACTATTAGTCCTGATTCTGGAGATAAATTTTTAACAAATATTGCTGGTGCAGTTGGAACAAATGATAAGGATATTACCAATACTAAAGCTACTCAAAATCAAGGAGACTTTGTTAAGCTAGTTGGTATGAGTGCAGATGGATGGGCAATCGCTGAGATTAGCGGTGTATGGGCAGATGAATCATAAATAAACTTAAATAGGAGAATCAGAATGAACTGGTCAGAATACAAAGCAAAGAAAGGTAAAACAGCCGACTTTGCAAACAAGGAAATAGTAACTAAAAAAGCTGTCAAAGAAGTTAAAGACTCTGATGGCGTAGTAGTAAGAAAAGCAGAGGCAGAAGAAAAGAGAGCCTATGTAGCTATGGTTCAAAAGGCTTGGAATCCAGCAACTGGAGAAAAGCTAGATGACCAAGAGAGTGAATACTCACTATCTGATTTAGAGCGTGAAAAGAAAAGATATGATGATGATATGGCTAGAGCCAAAGAGTATAGTGATGGATTAGCAGAGGCTATAGTAGACTTTAAAAAACTTTAAATAACAACAGGAGTTAATGATGGCAAAAAAAGAAAAAGAAATGCCTAAAGAACAAGAAGTAACATTATTTGATAAGACTTATAAAGAGTCTGAGTTGAGCGATGAACAAAAGGTAATGATTAATCATGTAGCTGACTTGGATAGAAAGATAGGTTCAAGTGAGTTCAATCTTCAACAACTTAGGTTTGGAAAACAAGCCTTCTTGGATGCCCTAAAGGTAAGCATAGACAAAGATGAAGAAGAAAAAGAAGAAAAGTAATCAATCTACAAGTTATAATATCCCTATAAAGTTTGTCTTTGTGGGGATGTTACTAACTAGTTGCGAAGGCTGGTCTGTTATGGGTTATGCTTTAGATGAAGCACAAGAAGATAACATAGAGATAGATGAATGAAGATTTTAAAACTGCTAAGTCTTATCGTACTGGCATTATTGATGACAATGCTTATATCACTATTAACTGGAAATTATTGGTACAATTTGGGGTATTGGTTATTAGTTTGTCTTACGCTTGGTATGACTTACAAGGCAGAATTAAAGACTTGGAAGAAGAAGTCTTGGACGCTCATACTGAAATTAGGTTGCTCATTGACAAACATAAGTTGGAAGAAGATACACAACTAGCAGATATGGAAAACAAACTTAAATTTTATGAAAAAGAATTTAACATTAATCCATTGAGCTGGAGAAAAAGGAAAAAGAAATAATGGATTTTATGGCAGTATACGCAGAAGCAGGTATGATTGGAGTAGTAGGCTTTATGTTTGTGTATTTAGTAATAACCATGTCTAAGAAATCTGAAGCACAACAAGAGTCTCTTAAAAATTTAGAAGTAGAAAATAAAGGTCAGTCAGAAACTATTGCCAATATGGAAAGTATTTTATTAAAATTAATTTCAAGATGGAATAAATCAGACGAAATTAGCCTACGGCACAGAGAAGATGTAATTCGAGAAATAGGAGATTTAAGTGAAAAAGTTAGTTACATATCGGGAAGATTAAATGGGGGAAATCGTGGATAGCGTTAAAGTTAGTGGAATTAGTACAAGTCTAGGGTTTGTTTATTATACTGATATAATATCTGGAATATTAATGTGTATTATGTTTGCAGTTAATATTTACTATTTATATTTAAAAGCAAAAAGAATAAAGGAGTCTTAAATGGAATGGTTAGCAGAGAATTGGGAATGGATATTATTAGTTTTTATGGTAGCAGAAAAGATAGTGAAAATGTCTCCAAGCGACAAAGACGATATTCTTTTGGACGTAGTTATACAGGGATTAACGAAAATGGTAAAAGGAACAGAAAAAAAATGAGTATGTTATCAAAAGCAATAGATAAATATCTTGCAAGAAAACTTAAAAAACACGGTACAAAAGGTGCTATTATATGGTTTATAGACCAGATAGTAAAATTAACACCTACTAAAAAAGACGATGAAATGTTTGTAAAAATAAAACAATTAATACAGGAGTATAAATAATGCATTCAATAATAGCTCTCTTAACAATGGCTTCTCTTAATAATGAGCCTATGGATTCTAGTAGTAAGCACTTAGATCAATACGCAATGATGGAAGACGTTAAAAAGAAAAAAAAGAAAGGTAAAAAAATCGGTGGATCTAAAGGAAAAAAATCTAAAAAAGGTTTTTTCTCTAAGATATTTGGAAGTAAGTAATGCCTAAAAGACTCTTGACAATTAAAGATTGGTCTGGAGGTATGAATAATCGTAAAGACCCTAGGGATATACCTGACAATGAATACTCTTATATACAGGATATGTCTATTGATTCATTAGGTAAAATAAAAAGTGCTGGTGGGCTATACGATGCAATAGAAGGTTCTGATGGGACTACGGATTTAACAGAGTACATTGTTAGTAGAACGGCTAACATACTAGGATCTGGTGGTTATGGTTTTTTTTATTTTGAATCAGATCATAGCGGAGCTTCTGAACAAACTATTACAGAAACTAAAAGTGGTACAGACTTAGCTCTTGGTACTGGCAATGGAAATATAAATTTTAATAGAGTAGCCAGTAGCGATGATACTCCTGCAGATATACCAGACCTACCAAGTTAAAGCAAAGATATAATGTCAACTCCTTCAAACAACTTTATGAAGTTAGTAGGTGGTACTGATAATGGCAACAGTACTATTTACACTGCGGACGACTCTGCCGTTCAAAACCTAATTAAAGTAGGCGATACTATTAAAGTATCTGGAACTGTAAATAATAATGGAGTTTATACAGTTACTGAAATCAACACCGATGGAACAGCATTAGGAAGTACTGGTGATGTATATTATTCTTTAAAAGGACAGATCTTAACTGATGAAGATTCTGCTGGTACTACAAAGCCCATTATAGAAGTTATACGAGCACCGGGAGATAAATTATGTGCTTTAGGTGACGTAGGCGAAAGTGGTGATAACGCTATTGACGTTTGGTCAAATAACGCCACGACTGATTATGAGGGTATAAGTCCAGCAAGTGCAGACGGATGGATTAAGAATGCGATTAACCCTACAGCGACTGGAGATAATGCTAAGTATATATATCACTTTGTAGATGAATCTTTACGAGTTTGTAATATTAATGAGGAAAACACAAGTTTTATAAAGTGGTTTGGCTATATACAAAGAACGCAATTTGCAAGTACATATGGTCTGAGCTTTGCGGGTTGGCAAGAGAATCCTAATACACTAGCCCCTCCTAAAATAGCGACTTCTTTTACTTATGCTTACATTAACTCTCCTGATGTTAATGGTACGAGTAACACCGCATTAAATGCAGATGAGCATGATCCAGCTCAAGCAACTAATTTTTACAGTGAAAATAGAGGAGTAGCAAGAGGTAAGAAAGATGAAGTTAGCCTTTTAAGGTTTAGGGCTGACACAGGTGAATTATCGAATATGTTAAATGCTGCTAAAAAAACATTTTTTGCTGGAGCTTTAAATGACAATGACAGCCTGTTTGATTTTGAAGACAATAACGGAGATGGTAGTGCTACTTTAATAGACACCGATGGTTTTGTAGCGGCAAACTCAGCTACGTTTGATATGAGTGCGGATACTGGAGTATTAACTAATGGGGCAGCAAGTCAAGGTTCCGTATCCCTTAGACTAACTACTGTTGTGGAAGCCACTTACCAAGTAAGTTTTGATGTACTAGCAGCTGGTACATCAAACATTAGCATTTCTTTAGGTTCTCATGCTACTAATTTTAATACAGATAATCAAAGTGGGGCTATTGCTCATGCCGGAGACACAGCTGGAAATACACTAATAGTTCCTTATACAGCTACAAGTACCGTAAGCTATTTAGTTATTAAGCTGTCATCTAGTACTTCTGGGCATCATGGCGATATAGACAACTTAACCATAAGAAGAGTAGATCAATTATCTTTTGAAAACACCAGTGCTTTTGAAAGATTAGATCAGGCTTCCAATGGAGAAATTATTACTATTGGGGAGGCATTAGGTGCTTTTCCAAAAGAAGTATTGTTTTGCACGAAAAGATCAGGCGGGCAAGGCGGTACTATTACTTACCAAAGAAGATATGGCGGTATACTAGATGGATCAGGTGTTCACACAAGTGGATCTGCTAGTGACCCTCATGCTTGTATACAAGGAGATAGTCCTATATTGGAAAGAGGGTTGGGTTTTAATGTTGGAGTTACAGATGGTACTGCTGATGGAGACTGGGAAGCGGGTACTTATGAGTTTTATCAAAGTTTTGTTTATGAAAACAATCAAGAATCTTTACCATTTCAAATGGGAGATGGAGACGGTGGAAGTGATTTAGCTGCTGGAACCCATACATCAGCTGGAGGTAAGGCATTAAGAATATCTGTGTATGCAGACTTAGCTTATAATGCTCGTTTAGTAGGGGCAAGGGTTTACACAAGGTTAGCTAATACAGATAATGATTTAACTTTATTGGTTGATATAGATATTGTGAAAGGTATTAAGATGACGTTTGATGGAGATCATGTTGGGTGGTCTTATCGAAGTGGCAAAGGATATTATGTAACAGGGCCCGCAACAGGAAATGCCACAACTCCTAATATAGACACTTATGACACTATCAATGGATACAGTCCTGATGTTCACTTTAATGCCTTTGGTGGACGAAATGAAATATACAAGTCTTCTGTTATTGCTAATAGAAGAACCTTTATTGCTAATGTAAAGTTAAAAGGTAAAAACATAGAACTTCAAAAACATGGCGATAGGTTGATGTATAGTGAGATTAATAAATTTGATACATTCTTAGAGCATAACTTTATTGACGTGTCTAAGGGTGACTATGGAGAGTATACAGCGTTAGAGTCTTATGCTGATAGACTACTGGCTTTTAAAAATAATTTAGTTCATGTAATTAATATTGCGAGTCCTAGTCCAGCAGGTTGGTATTTAGAGGACACTATTAAATATGCAGGTGTGAATTTTAGTTTTAGCGTTACAAAAACTAAGTACGGTATAGCTTGGGTGTCTGATGATGGTTGTTATATTTATGATGGTAATAGGGCTACAAACTTAATTGAAAAGAAAATAGCGACTAGCAGTGCTTCTTACACCTCAACCAATGTGGATTGGCAATCTTGGTATAGAGGTAGTGGAAATGTTAAAGACGTTATGATTGGATACGATGCTATTAGTAATTCTTTAATTCTGTTAAGAAGCCCTAATGACTCTACTACCAATTCTAACCAAGGCTGGATATATGATTTTGATAGTAATGGCTGGGTATTTCACACTAATATTTTTTCTGAAGATGAAACCTATACTAATTTTATAACAGACTGGAATAACAATTTAGTTTTAGGATTGCAAAATAGTAATGATGTGGATTTTAAAAAGTTTTTACCAGTAAGCAAATCATCATCTGGACAAGAGTTTGTGACAAAAGATATTGACTTTGGTGAGCCGGGTCTTATTAAAAAAGTGTATGCAGTTTATGTAACTTATAAATCAAGTGCTTCACAAACAACTCCTTTTAAATACGCTATTGACGGCAAACAGGAGTTTAGTGGAACTGGTGGAACTTTTACAGGAAACTTTGCCGATACTTCTGACACATGGGATGTATTAAAACTAACGCCATCATCTACTATTTCTTGTCAAAGTTTACAAATTCAGTTTGACCCTCCTAGTTCTGGAGTTTATGAAATTAACGATTTAAGTATAGAGTATAGAATCATTAGAAATAAAAGAGTTAGTTAATGCCATTAACTGAAAGAGACATTCGTAAAGTTATTAACACTAAACAAAGTACTGTTGAGTTCAATGGTATTCCTTCTCCAGCTAGTATGGTAGATGGACAGGTTGCCCTACATAAAAAAAGCAATTCTTTGTTAGCCTTGTATCGTAAAAAATTTGGTAAGCTTTGGAAAACTTATTTATCTGCAAATGGTGATCAAATTGTTGATAGAGACTTAAAGGTATTTGGAAAACTCAAATCAAAAGTAACCGCTAAAGATTTAGTGTTTGAACAGGGCCCAACTTTAGAAATAGCAAGTGGAGTTATTACAATCACTCATTCTTTGCATGAGGTAGAGGTTCAAGGAGCTAGTGGTGATGATAATTTAGACACTATTAATGGTGGTGTGTCTGGCCAAATTCTCATACTAAGGGCTTTTGATGGTGGCAGAACAGTTACATTAAAACATGAAGAAGATAATATATTTATAACAGGTGGAAGCGATTTTGAACTAAACAGTAGTAGTGATGTAGCAATATGCTTAAAAGACGGAAATGATTGGTTAGTTATTGTGACTGCTAGTATATAAAATGAAATTAAACTATTTATTATTACAAAAAACTTTCTTAAATTCAAGGGAATTACATCATGCACAAGAAATCTAACACTTATTCTAGTTCATCTCCCTTAACATCAGGCCCTAATATGACTGGTTACTATATGGGAAACTCTCCTAGTCTAATGTCTATGATGCAAACTGGAGACTTGGTAACAAGTGGAGACGTTGCAATTTCAAGAGCCAAGCAAGGCGTTAAAGAGATTGATGCATTGGAATCAGCTCAAGAAAAAGAAGCAAAAAGACAAGCAAGAGGTAGATTATTTGGAGGAGTTGGTGGATTAGCAGGGGGATTATTACTTTCTGCTTTAATACCTGCTGCAGCTCCTGCTTACTTACTGGCTTTAGCAGCTGGTGGAGGGACGGCTTTAGGTAAAGGTTTTGGAGAAAGATTAGGGGCTGGTAGAGCTCGTAGATCTGAACAACCATCAGATACGTTTTTTTATGGAAAGAATTTTGAAGATATAGATGAAGCTAGTGAGGAATACAACCAAGGTATGCTAGAAAGAGCTGGTGTCTCTGGATTAAAGGCTGGATTAACAGCAGGATTAGCACCCGGTGGTGGAATGTATGGAACAGTACAGGGAGGGTTAAGAAATAAACTCTTAGATAAAGGTTTACTTGGTTACTCATCAGGTATTACACCCGGATCAATGCCGGCTTCAGCTGGTGCTGAATTTGCTGGAGACGTTGCCATTCCTGAATTTGACACATCCTTAGATGATTTCTCTGGTTTAGTAGCAGAAAATAATGCATATCAAAATTTTGATATGTCCTTGGCTAGACTTAATTCTTTAAAGTCATTACAAGAATCATCAGATAGCCTTGCTAGGAGTGCGACTTTACAACGCAATCTTGAGAAGTACTATCAGTCACTCGGAACAGAGGCTCCAGCGTTTGTAAATCGAGAGGATGGTGGTCTTATTAACTATGAAAATGGTGGCCCAATTAGGGAAGGTTTTGGAAGTTTTGGATCAGGTGCTTTTTCTAGTAACCCTGCAAATCCTTATTCTTATTATACACCTCCAACAGGATTTGACCCTACTCAAGATTCTGAGAAAGGACAGTTTTCACCATCATCAGCAGATACAGCTGGTTATAATACTAGTGCACAGGACATTGCAAGTAGTATGAACTTAAAAATAGACGATGATGCGGTTAGGTTTTATGAGGGTTTTGATAGGGGAGAAGTTAATCCACTTGTCAGACAAACTAGAGGAGACTTAGAACAAGCAAAGTCTGATACTAGTATGTTGTCTGCAAAGCAAGGTTTTTCAGGTAGTGGGGTACAGCAACAAAGTTTACTCGACTTAACTCAAACTTCATCTGACATAGTAAGTGAAGCTAGAGAAAAGTCTGCAGAAGATTATCAAGAGCGTATTAAAGAACAATTAGCTGCTGATTACGCAAGAGAGGGTGGCGGTGTTACGGATGCCGCTGGTACTACTGTTGAAGATTATGGAGCTGATGGAGAAGGAGTCGTACAGGCTATTACTAACCCGCCTACTGGATGGACTGGGGGAAATAGTCCAAGTGAGGGGACAACTCATCAAGATGAGTATGGTGGTACATGGACAGTCACACAAAATCAATTAGGTGATTTAGTGTGGTTGTTAACAAACGAAGGTTGAAAACATGGCTAACGGAGTAAAATCAATATACAGTAGAAGACAGCGTATGGCTCCCGGTCAATACGAAACACCCCTTGCAGATTTTCTAGATCGCTTACCAGATTATGTAGGTCAGTATCAAGCACAGAAATTAGAAGAAAAAAAATACAATGATGCTTTAAGTAGGCAAAAGTCTTTAGATAGTAGAAATGAAGAGAGGTATCAACAGGGTATTATAAGAGATGAGAATAGACTAAAAAGAAATACAGCTGATGGGTTTGTGAAGCAAGGTAGATTTGATCAAGCGATTTCTATATATGAATATTTAGGGGACGATGTTTCTGCTACTGCAGCAAGGGAGTCAAAAGTTAAAACAGAAGGTATGAATGATAGTTTTGTAGATTTGAGAAATGATTTAAGTGAAATACCTGAAGATTCTACTGATATATTTTTATTTAAAGATAGATTAAATAACTTTGAAAATGAATATCCTATGGAAGCTAGTTCTAAAATATACGGTGAATACATGGGAATGAAAGATAGAGTAGGTGTACGTGTTAAACGAATGAATAAAGGTGTGATACCGATTGGTGAATGGCAAAATATGGATCGACAGGGAAGGGTAGACTATAGGGCTCTTGTTCAGACAGAAGAAAAAATAGAAGACTTAAGTAAGCAACTTAGCAATTCTTTTTCCAGTGATGAAATAAGAAAGAAAGCTTTAGAAGATTTAGAATCTGAACAAAAAACTTATCAGGGGATACTGCTTAACCCTAGATATACACTTGAAACAGAAGAACAGTACCGTCAATCTGTTATTGATACAGCAAAATTACAGTCAGATGCTGCTATCAAAGAAAAAAGAAACCAAGCAGATGCTGCTATCAAAGAAAAAAGAAACCAAGAGTTTTTAGATAAAACATTAGAAGCAGATAGATTAGGATTGGCAATGCCTAACATCACCGAAGGTTCAACTTTTGAAGGAGTAGGTGCACCAACTGATGAAGAAATAGTAGCTTTTGAAGAGAGTATTAATAATATGATGAGCGATGAAGGTATGCCTGTTAAGCCTATGACAATACCCGGCTTAAACACTCTTCAAGCGAATCCAAGCCGATCAACTAATCAAGCCAATGATACAACTGGTCAAACTATTTCTACAAAAATTAGTCCTCCCAAAGGCCCATATGGGGCACCGGAAAAAGCGTTTTCTATAACAGCTGATAAAATTGTACAACTTAAAAAATTAGAAGACCGATCAAGGTATACAAATACTAAGGGAGGAGATCAGTCTTATAAAAACGCATTAAAAAAATCAAAGAAGATAAGAGAGAGTCTAGAAAAAGATATTCTTTCTATCTACGATCCTAACACCAGACAATTTAGGTATCCCGGATATGCTGAAATGTTTTCACCTCAAGGAGATATGGTTCGTGGAAAACAACTTGACACTAGGAATGTTGAAGGTGGTTTCTTGGGAAGAAGAAAGATTCCAGTCGCTGGTGTAATGTCATTTATAGAAGAGTTATTTCCTCCTCAAATAGCTAGTATGTAGCGAGCGTTTAGATGCCCGTTAAACTTAATTCATATGAATCATTTGCTGATTCATTAGATTCTATATATAAAAACCCAAAATTAACCTCTGATTCTTTAGTACAAAAAGTAGATGAAAGAGGTGACTTACTAGAAGAAGAATCTAGTTATGATAATAATTTAGTTTTCCCTACTAATTATAGATTAGAAAGAAGAAAGCAAGAAGAACAATTAAAGAAGTCCTCTGCTGACGAGACTATGTATGGTTATCAACCACCAAGCTGGACTCCTGAATGGGTTAAGGCGGGGTATAGTCGTAGCATTACAGGTATTACTGAAAGAATGATTAAGGGAGAATCTATTAAAGAGGATTATGATTTAAATATAGTTGAAGACGTTGGAGCTACTTTAATTAGTTTTTTACAGCCATTGGATTGGGCAACTATGATTGCGGGTGGAGGTGTAGGAGGTCTTGCAGCAAAGCAAGCTTTAAAAACAGGAGCTAAGGAAGCGATAAAAAAAGGACTAACTAAGAAAGCCACTAAGACTTTTATTGCTAATAAGCTAGACGACCAAGCTGCAATGGCTGTTTTAGGTAATGCTCCAAACAATGCAATTAGACTTATGACTGAATCAGGTATTAACGCTAGGGTAGCGAGCAAAGCTGTTAAAAATGCTGCACCTAGAGTGGTTCATAAGGCATTAATCGAAGGAGTTAAAGGTGCTGGTGGTCTAGGCTTTTACAGCGGATTAGCCTCAGCTGCTTACGATAAAACATCGACTGGTGACGTTGATGAAGTAATGGCCTTAAAAGAAACTTTAAAGGGGGGAACATTAGGGTTAGTTACTTCTGGTACTGGTTCTATTCTAAAGTCTGTACTTAGCCCTAAGTTAAGCAATGTCACTAGAACAACAGCTATTAAAGCAGCTGAGACGGCTGAGTTTGGAGTATTGGCCCCTACGTTAAGCGGTGAAGAAATAAACTTAGAAGGTTTTATCCACGCAGCGGGTACTATTGGTGGTTTAACAGCTCAAAAAGCGGCTATGTCTGGAATAAAAAAAGGCATTAAAAAGATAAGGGCTAAAAAATTTGATAGTGCAATGGATGCTCAAACTACAGCTGAATATATTATGAGTGAGCAACTTCCAGATAAAAAAGTTTCTGCTAGAAATATCATAGAATCTCAAGAAATATTTATTGATAGATATGATAATCGATATAATAATTTAAAGTTTAATGATAAAGCAAAACAGGTTACCTTAATTAATAAAAAAACTAAAGAGCCACTTGAATTAAATTATGATCAATTCGATCAACTACTTATCACACGAGAGGGTAATCGATCTAAGACACCAAAAGGATTAGCCTTAGGTAGAAATCAAAAGATTAAAAATTTAAAAACAAAATTAAAGTTAAATGATAAAGAATTTCAATCTCATGTTGAGTCTGCCAAACTAGAAAAAACAGCTGAGTTTCAAAAAGATCCCTTAAACTTAAAAACATTACAACCTATAGAACAATTAAAGCTTTTAAATGAGATGAGGCATCAGGGTAGAATTGTTGAATTAAAAGAATCATTTATTAAAAATGGTTGGGAAGGTGATCTTTTACCTAAAAAAATGTTAATGGATGAAATAGCCCCAACGCTTCCTAAGTTTTGGAGACAATCTAAGAACAGGATTTCAACTCAGTTAGGTAAAATGTCATTAGTTGATTTTAACAACGCAGATGCTTTAAACCTCACTACGTTAGGCCAATTCCTACAAGAGTTTAATCATATAGGTGCTTTTAAAAATGGATTATTTAAAAGTAAAAAATTAAGAAGATATTATGAAGGCATTGCAGACAAAATGGAAGACCCTAGATATGGAAAGAACGGTGATACTTCCCTTCCTGATTATAATCGCATTCAGGAATACAGAAAAGTCATGGATAATATGTGGAATAGAGCTACAAAGTCAGGAATAGATTTAGGGCCTAAAGAAGACTTTTACTTTCCACATATGATTAAGCCAGAGTTTTTAAAAGTATTTAATAAAGATATTGCTTTAATCGGTAAGGAAAATCCAAATTTAGTTTTTGATAAAGCATCAAACAGTAAAGAATTTCAAAGCTTAATATTAGATCATATTCAAAATAATAAATTTAACGAGTCTACTGTATCTGCTTTAAAAGAAATGGCAGGTATAAAAGAAACTAATGTTTCAAAATCAAGAGCTCAAATAGCCGCTGAAAATAAGAAAATTGCTCAAGCCTTTTATGATTTAAATTCAGCCGTGACTGTTCATTTTAGTAGTACTGCCAAGAACTTAGAGTTAGCTAGGCAAGGAACTAAAATTCCTAAAGCATTTATGGAAAGAGATTCTAGATTAGTATTAGCTAGGTATTCTACTCAATTAGCTAAAAGGATTTCATTTGTAGAAACTTTTGGAACTCAGGGAGAGAATGTTTCTGGTAGAATAGCAGCTTTAAGAACTAACGCAGCTCAGAAAACTAAACTAGGAGACATTGCTACTGGTAAACAATTATCTATTGAAGCCGACACAATTGATATGTTATTTAAATCATATACTAATAAAATAGAAATGGACGCTTCTTACAATTGGAAACCCACTGCTAAAAAGTTTTGGAGCGAAGTAGTAAATTTTGAGATAGGTACTAAAATTGGATTGGGATTTGCTACGATACCAAACTTAACTCAGCTTTCAATCTCTACCGCTGTTAAGGCAGGTTATTATCCTATGATGAAAGGTATGATTAAGATGTCAATGCCTACGAAAGCTGGAAGAGAATATCGTGCTGAAATTGCTAAGGCAGGTGTCTCTAATCTATCTATATTCCAGATGATTAATAGTCTAGAACCCACTGATACCTTTATGGGTAAATTTGCAGATGTGACAACAAGAGCTTTTGGATTTCAAACTATAAATAAATTTAATCAATTAGCTTCAGCTGCTGCGGCAAAAGAATGGATTAGTGGACTACAAAAAGCAGCTACTGGTAAAAGTGCTCTATTAGATGTGGGATTAAAACTTCCAAAGATCCTTGGGGGAAATAGACTTAATAGAAGAAACTGGGCTATAAAAAACTTACAAGACTTAGGGATTACAGATTACACTAAAAAGATACCACCTAAAAAAATGTATGAAGGAATGTATAAGTTTGCTCGGGATAGTCAGTTACAAAGAAATGTTTTAAACGAACCTCTATTATCCTTAGATCCAAGATTTAGGCCTTTCTTTTTATTTAAAAAATTTGGATATAAACAGTTTAATTGGATGAGAGAGCAACTTCAAGCTGAAGTAAGTCGTGGTAACTTATTCCCCTTGCTAAGATTAGGAGTCGCTGGAATGGCAGGTGGTGAGATGGTATCTTGGGCAAGAGATGCATTAGCTCAGAAATTTGCTGGACAACCTGTATATGATGAAAATAGATATATGTTTTCATTTTTAAATAAAGAAACCCCAATGTCATCAACTGGTACTGGTTCACTTATTGATATGAGCAAGTTTACTATTGATGACTATATAGATAAATTTGCTGCAGTAGGAGCTTTTGGGGTAATCGGAGATATTGTATCCAATGAAAATAAAGTAAGAGCTCTTGAGTTCGCCTTTAAACCCGCTGTTGTCCAAGACTTTGATAAGATATGGAGTGCTATGACAAGGACAATGCAAGATACAAAGGATTATGGGTTAGGAGCTGCTAAAAGATTTCCTAAATATATAGCTCCTTTATTAGGAACTGCCCCAAGAAGATACCTTGAACGATATGAACCATCTGGGCAAAGACAAGCATATGTAAAGAGAAGAAAACAAATTATTCTTCCTAGAATAAAAGATGCAATTATCGATGGTGATTCTCAAAAAGCAAGTAAATTAATTAAAGCTTATAACAATTCATTTGGAAGAGAAAATCCTATACTTTGGGAAGATTATGATTCTGACGCTATCGGAGAAAGAATTATAAACAAAGCTAAGAAAAAAGCTAATCCTTGATATAACTATATGACTCATCTGCGTATTCTTGAAAGCCATTTTTTTTCCAGAAGTCACCTAAGGTTTTAAAATATTTATTGCCTGTTAGGTCTTTTGTAAAAGTACTAATAATAATTTTAAGGATCTCTCTTCTCTGCTCTTCTGGTAAGTAGTCTTCCTCTGTAAAGTTTTCTCCGTTTCGATCTCTTCCGTCTAGAGTCATCAAAGGTTTAGCTTCTCCATGTAATCTACAGATCATATGATAATATCCATCAACAGCTCTTTTAAAATCACAGTCTTTCTCAGGGCATTTATAAACTAGTGTAACTTTACCTTCGTCTGGAAACTCATCCATTATATCCATTTCTTCTCCTCATTTTAATTTTAAACATTTCTTCTTTTTTATTTTTAACGTAAATACTTTTTTGAGACTTACTCATCTTAAGCCAACACTCAGAAAGAGAAAGGACTCTTGTATCAAAACTAGATGCTACACCACAAAAATACTTTATTTCTTTTGTATTAGTTTCTTTTTCTGGATCATAATACGATTTACCACAAAAAGCACAGACTCTATCTATATGACTACAAATTTCAAACATTAAACAAAAAAACCCCTTTTATATTCACGTTTACAAACATATTATTATTTTTTTGATATAAGTATTGACTAAAAATATTATAAAGAATAACGGGCCCGTAGGCCCGTTATTTAGTATGGAGTCGTTAAACTACCTAAAAAGGACTCTCATCCTTTCCTTTTTGTACTTTAACCGTTCCTGACAAGTAACGCTTCCCATTTTTGTCTTTATTTATCCAAAGGGCAACGTCTTTCATGGTTCCGTCAAACATTCCGTTTCCGGTATAGTCTGGTTTTTTGTCACCATCTTCCTTGTAGGTATTCTTCCAAAGCTTAAAGCTCTGGTCTTTTTGCTGATATTCAGCCATTCTGATCTCCTTGTTTGTAACGGGTTAGTATAAACATACTTTTACGAGCCAACGTATTTTATTTGACACTTTTTAAAGTGTTATTAATTATGCTTATAACTAACCCGCTTTTTTCTGTTTAGTAAAATTCTTTTTAACTTCATCATTCTCTGAAAAGCTGATCCGTATTGATGTACCCTATCTTCCAGTACTAACTTTTCATAAACTCTTATAATCTCTTTTAAACCTAGCTTCTTATGATTTGTTGCCATTATTAAGCTCCTTCATAATTGACAGTATATTAATAAAGAACTCATAATCTAATACAATATAAGGTTTACCTCTATCTTCCCTAACTACGACACCATCTTCGTGTTTCTCTGGCTTAAGCCACTTTGCTATGCTCGTCCTTCTTTTACATCCATAATAACGACCTTCAATTTCTATATCTCCCTTTTCGTGTTGGGCTCCACCTCTATCTCTATTGTAGGCTTCTAAGCCAAAGTCTTTTGCCATACGAACAGATTGTCTTTGTAGCTCCGCTCCTCTCTGTCTATTTCTCCTACCTCTCTTTACGTTCTTTGGATTTTTCATATTGATATTCTCATTTTTGATTTAACAAATTTTATTCTACACTTTGGACAATGCATATAAAGCACTTTACTATCTGAAACGTGATGAAAGTCACAAGTCATACATTGATACTTGTATTCTATCTTATCTCTCATACCTTCTCTATAGTATTTCTTATTCATCGTCTTCTTCGTACCATATATCGCAATGCTCAAGACATTCTAAGCAAATATCTGTATCATCCTTAACTTCAGCCCCACAACATTCTGATCTACCCATTACTATACTCCTTGGTCTTCTTTTGTTATCATAGAATCATATATATCTTTATAATCTTTTAATAATTTTTTATATCCAGCTAACGACTCTTTAGTCATTTCGTTTACATATCTTTCAGAGAAGTAACTTAAAGCATTAATACACTTTAATACTTCTTTTGTATTCATCTTAATTGTTGCGGTACATATTGCTTTACTCATAATAATTCGTTTCCATACTTAATAGGTAGGAAAGCGTTCTTTCTAATAATACTCCCACCATTAATAGTTCTTTGTGTTCTTGTTTCTTTAACGTCATAATCAAATAAAAAGTTCCCATATTTATCAGTTATTTTCCAATACATAATTATATCATCTTTAATTAAATATAGGAATCCAATAAAAGGAGCCCTTAACATAGTCGATAATAGTTTACCATCCGCTATTTTATCATAAGTCACCAACCATGAGCCAAAACTTTGCAATTCAATCAGGCTTAAATTCCTACACTTAGACTCAAACACACCAGATACTTGATTGTTCTTAATAATAATCCCATCTATCTTAGAATCCATATTCTTATCAGTCTCTATTAACATAGAATTGTTCTTATGTTTTTTACAGATAGTATCATTTATCCTATCTATCATCTTTTTTTCGTATCTCAATGAGGATTGTCCTCTTTGGGTATTAATATCTAACTTCATTAAAAGGGTGTGTCCAATCTTTTTTCTAGTAATTGTATAGATCTAGCAACAGGATAGCTCACTTCTGAGTCTAAGTCATTGTAGAACTTTTTAATAAATACGTCTATTAGAACCTTAGATCTTCTTATATTGGGAAGTGATAAGAAGGGTAATTGATTACCCCTCTTACCTACCTTCATCATAGATATAAACTTCGCAAATCCCCAGTTCTTTTTATGATCATACTTCATACCTTCTACTTCTTTGTATCTAAAAATACCATCATCTTTTACAATAACGTCTTCATATGCAGGGTGCTCTGTAATGTCTATTAAATACTCTGGCTTAAACACATCAGCAATGTAACTACCAAACCTGACATCTTTAGATATCTCAAGGTTAATAATAGTAGCTGTGTACCTACCCTTAGGTAAAGATTTACGATCTGAGTCGTCATCAAAAGGGTAGTATGCATTCCCAAAGTCATTCATATTAAGCGTTTTGCATATCCTCTATTTTTTTAAGACACGCATCTAGGTTGTCTAAAGTAATAGTCCCATTCTTCAGTTGGTACTTTATCTTATTCTGATCCTGTTTTTTTAGGCCCACAATATTCTTTTCAATCTGTTCTGCTATATACTCATCGTCTGTTTGCTTAATCACCTCACCATCAAACTTTTCAATGACTGCATTCTTAAACTCTTCAGGTGATAGCTTCTTATCTTTATTCACTATGTTTTTAACACCATCATAGCCGTGCACAACAAAATAAACCCAACGATCTATTTCTTTCATAGTGGCACTATCTAGTGATTTACCTTTAGAGAAAGCTTCCACAGCAAAACCATGTCTAATCTTCCCCTCTGTTATCTTATCCCAATCGGGTTGTTTGTCGCTCATAAATCGACTCCTTTTTCTTTTAATCCTCCACCACAGATCTTATAGAAGTTGCAATACTTCTCATTGCACTCCCACTTATACACAGGAGCTACTCCAAGTTCTATGGGTGGATTTCCTTTTTCAAAAACCTTGTTCACATTACGCCAATACTCTTTTGCTTTATCTATGTAGGACACAGGAATTACCTTCTCTCTCATCCTAGAGTTATCTTTGTTATAATATAGTAACGCTAATTTTTTTAATTTGTTCCCAGATTCTTTTTCATACCACCAACCATAAGTTCCTAGTTGTAAATAATAATTAGTGGCTGGGTTAGGATCAGGGTTGCGACCAAATAAACCTTTCCATTTCCAAGCATTGCAAGTCTTTATATCAATCAATGCTCCATCTTCTATAATCAACATATCTAAAAAGCCTCGCACATTTACTTCAGGTATTCTTATTTCTGTTTCAATAAGGACTTGAGCTCCGTTTAAAATGGCATACTCAGTAATAGCATCTTGAATGTCTCCATGTACCAAGTCACCTAACCTAAACAATCTCAATGTATCATCATTAATCTCTTTAGGAGGAACATCTGCAACGTGTTGAAAGTAATGCTTTCTCATGCACATCCCGGCACTAGATCCGTGAAACCACTGCTCATGTCCTTGATAACGATTCTTAAAATGTAAAGAATTCTTCTTCCTAAGCCAGTCGTGGTAAATTTTTTCAATATTCATAGGGGGTTTCCTTTAAAAGTTTAAGGGCGAGGATGCGGAGTGAGTGTAGTTGTGGTTGAACTGGAAGAATAGGAATATAACAAACCAGTTCATAACCTCGCCCTTAATAACTTATTTAGTTATTTTATGTAGTGCTTGTTTATCTTTAGACCACAGTGTGATCTCGATCATTTGATTATCATGTGTCCTGATCGTAATAGTTGTAAAGTATTTATCTTTAACATAATTAGATGTTGAAGTACTAATCCTGTCAAGAGACATACTGGTGACATCATGTATACTAATATCTTGCATCTTCCCTAGTTCTATGTTCATGCTTTTATCCTTTCTGTCTGTTATATGATTGTGCCCACTTATCCAGCTCAGTCAATTCCTTAGCCTGAGCTTTAAGCACATAATTAAGAGCCTTTGTTAGACCCTCTACTATACCAAGATGATAATACTCCCCTTGATCTTGATGAAAATCATCCTTTGCGTACTCAACGTCTCTTTCAAGTAACGTAATTATTTTTTTTAATGAGTGCATTGCTTTCCCTTGTTGTTGGTTATGAGTCTTATACGCATCACTTTTCACTTTGTTCCAAATTATTAAAATAACTTTCTACAATGTCTTGTAAGTTTTTTAAGTAATTAAATTGTTTATACGTTCTTAGCTTATGACAATTACAACACCTAACTTCACATTTATCTATCTCTGCTTTAACAACTGGCCAACTATATCCACTCATTAGTAAATAAGAAACTCCTTCTCCTCTTCTGTGCTTTAATCTTTTCTTTACGCCCCTAACATGATCAAACTCTAATACTCGAATATCTTTTTGCCCACAATCAATACACCCCTTAGAAAAGTAATCTTTAATCACCCTTCTATAGTTTACCCTTCTTTTATGTAACTTGTATGCTTTCACTTGTTCGATCCTTTCTTTTTTTTTACTTATATACCATTTATTGTTATGATAGTTTTTTTGACATAACTTGCAAGAATATTGACGACCATCTTTCTTAGCTTTATTTCTATAAAAATCTTTCTTAGGTTTAGATTCTTTACAAGTAGAACACAACTTCATAATCACTCCTGAATATGCAATTTCGATTCCTTGAATATAAAAAAATATTATTAGTATTCATAGAATATTATTAGCAAGGATCTTGACCTTCTCTTAATATCATTAATAGATCTACAAAGTCTTTATTACTGATAGGTGAAGTTTGTTCCTGTCTTTCTTCTTCAGCTTCTCTATGGAATCTCATTCGTATAATGCAATCATAACACAAAGATCGATCCATATCTATAAGGGAGCAATCTGTGTTTCTTTCGCAGTGTTTACATTTAACGTAATCAATCTTCTTTGCTATTATCTTCTTCATCATCATCTTTAAGCTTTAAGTATACTTCTACATAGGCTTCGCATAAATCATTTGGGCAGGATAGATTACTTACGATACCTTCGTCCTCAAGACCATAGTCTTCATAAGAAAAGTCTCCACCCCAAATTAACTCTGTATTACAATGCCAACAATTCATGATGTAAAGTAATCCACAATGACATACATAATAAAGCAAAATAACATAAAAGCTGAGACGAACAAGAACAAGGCAAATGCCAGTTCTAACATCCCAAATGCAAATCCAATAAACTTTATAATCCAGTCTGAAATAGTTATAATAATCATTTCTTTCTTTACTCCTTTTGTTTCCTTTATAACCTTAATCTTCCCCACTAAAGTTTCTTCTCTATCCTATCTAACCTTATAATAACGAACACCCATAAGGATGCCCACATTATAGTTTGTATAATCGTATCAAATGCTTGGGTCTGTAAGACTTCTATAATATAATACATAATCATTTCCTTGTTTCCTTATTTTTGTGATCTTTTCTCAGGTCTATCGTCACGATCTTTTAAGTCTTCGTGATGCAGGTAAGATAATAGTAATATTAAGTAATTAACAATATCAGAGACCCTAGACTCTAAAGTCTCATTGCTAAAGGTTTGCCCTAGTTTAAAAAAGGTCAGTAAAGACTTGATATGCTTTACTAAATAAACGGCTAATACCTTGACAGGGCTGAGACCTAACTCGTTCCCAATCCTTCTAAAATTAGTATGAACATCTATGTCCTGATTCCCTTCTGTATATTCAATTCTTTTTGCATCGCTTAAGTCAAATGTTCTCTTAATAAATGCTTCTCTAAACTCTTTATATTTTTCAGACTTCATTTTGTTTCCTTTTTATTCAGTGGAGAGACATACTTCATTATCTTCACTATCTTCACTTTCAATCATTATTAGAGGGAAAGTGCAATAGTGAAGTACACCTCTCCACTAGTTTTATTAATCAATTGCTTTATAGTAAACTAAAATCATAACACCCATAACAAAAAATAATATTGCACTTAACATCTTAATACCTTTAGATCGTTATATGTTGAAACCATTGCTTCTTGTAGCATATTATTCTCCTTTATCATTAAATTGAGGATGAAGACTTCTAATCAAATAACTAAGTTCGTTATCCTTTATATATTTTTGTTTCAAGGGATAAACATATCCTTTTTCGTTATAGTGGGGGTAATGATTAGATCCATTAAATTCTTCTTCACCACAATGCTCTCTACAACTTGAACACATTGGTGTTTCTGTTTCTAATAACTGTACACCACAGCAATCACTTACTACTTCTTTCATTTCAACACCTCATTGGTGTCGCATACATCACAGGAAGTCTTGTGATATTTGATGAACCTGTAACTAGGACTCTGAATGTAATTCTGTCCACACTTACAATCCCAATACTCTTGGTGAGTCTGCTCTATAGGATACTCAACAGGCTCCATACATTCTAGACACCTACCCCACCCATCTTCTGTAATGTAATCATCATAGGCAACTGACTGACAACAAGGACTAAACATCTTTTACTCCCTTATTTATTATACTCATTAACTTATGTCTAAAAGAATAGGAAAGATCTTTCGCATCTCTGTAAGATATATCGTATGCGTGAATCATCTCCTCCTCAATAGCTTTCTTTATGTATTCATCGTAGAAATTCCTATCATATATCAAATCAATTAGATCAGGGAATACATCATCTGCTAGTTCATCTAACATCATATCTCTATCTGTTGTCATAATTAATTCTCTCCTTTTAGTCTGCCTTCACCGTCTCCTGCTAAGCGAACTACTTTAGTATCTGGACTCATTACATTCCTACCCAATGCAATATCTACAGAACCGATTACTTCGTTGTTATCGTCATACACTGGAAAGCACCAGTCAAAATCACGATCTTCATACATTAACTCATTTGCATCTGATTCGTCTATATCTATATAAACCTTACCGAGATATTCCATTACTCAACTCCTTTTTTTTTATTTGCTTCATTTCTTATTATACGCATAGCTTTTTAAAAAGTTCCAAATTATTTTGCGAAATAATAAGAAATCCTACAACCTTTTACTATTTTTATATCTTCATTCGTTATCATAACAACTTCATAACTTTCACCAAGTACGAGTTCTCTTTCTTGCATACTTACATCATCAGGGTGGTTTTTTTTATTAATATAAATATCTTTTACCCATTTACTATTTTCATCGTTTTTACAAGATATATCTATGTAATAATCCTTGTTTTCTAATATGTAGTTAAATCCAAAGATGTTATCAGGATCAACCATTTTATATAATATATTCATTACTCCACCCCTTTTTTATTTTCTTGGGTTTAGTTCAATAATAATTTCGCTTGGCTTTGAATCAGCAAAGCTGACATCTGACTCTTCAATATTATTGATTGTTAAAAACCCTGATTTACTTGTTAGTTCCTCGTTATGTTCCTCTAACTCTCTAATCTGAATCGTAGCATTAAGATTCCCACAAGAAGATCTCTTTAACTCTCGCATCAATTCTCCAACTTTCATCACTTCACTCCTTTTTTATTTTCTTCTATTAACTCAGGTATCGTATACCAATCCCCTTCGCAAAATTCTAACCACCCTTCTTTCCAATCAGAGTGATTGTAGCTTTCCCAAGAAGAACTTCTATCCCTATTTATTTCTTTAAGTATTTCATCTACGTCCCAATAATATTCCTCATAATGATCCTGATCCACAGAAATAACTTTATATCTATTCATCACTTCACTCCATTCGTTTTGTTTATTGTTATACACTCTGTTTTATTAAATGTTCCCACTTTTTATAATTATTTTCTGCATACCTCTCAGCCTTAATCTCCCACTTGTTATAAACATAGGGATCTAAGCCTTGATTTATAGCCAAATTACTCGCCTGATTGTATTTCTTAATATACTTACGCCTTCCTAGTTTTAAACAGTCTAATGCGTGTTTTATTTCGTGTACTATTGTCATTAAGAATTCATCAAAACTAGTATAATTTCTAGAGATGTATATAGTATCTGTTTCAGGTACATACCTACCTAAGTTACATTTATTTGTGTAAGTTACTTTACTTTCTAAGCCGTATTGACCTACGATTTCTTTTGCTATGTCTAAACTAGACATTTCTAAAATACTTCCTCTTTCGCATAATAAGTTCGAGATCCTTCCTGAGATCTTCTACACTTCCTGAAACATCGTTAATAATACTGATCAATTCTTTTTTACTCATATCTTCGCTGACACCTTCTGTTAATGAGTATAAGCTCTGTATCTTGTTTCCTAACTGAGATAATAAAAATAATATCATGTTTTCCCCTTGCATTTTTTACACGTTTCTCTAGGTAGTTTGTACGTTGGCATATTTCTGTAATATAATTGTATGCTATACATCGAATCTTTTTGAAATACCAAGTTACATTTGACACAATATTTTAAAAGTCTAGTCTCTTTTGTATGTTGATTTTTCCCTCTTGTAATATTATTTACATAACCCCTTGCCATTTGCTCAATTACCCATTTCATTATTTACCTACTTTTTTATATAGCTTCAGGTGAGGAGGTCGAAAGGTAATAATTTTAACAAACTGGTTAGTTTGGTTAATCTTTCTAATGTCCCCACCTTCAACTAATTCTATATTTTATTACCTACAAATTCGAATAAATCATCTGCTAAATAATCATGATCTTCATCATAATTTTTAGGTAATCCGTAACCGTCAATAGTTGAATCAAAAGAAATATGAGAACTTTTCATCTCTAAACAAATATTAACCTGATCAACTACCCACCTTCTTAAGATAGATTTTATTTTTCTTTTACCTAGTAATCTATATATATCTTTATCTGATACCATTTTACACTCCGTTTTGTTTTCTTACTTATTATACTTCCGTTTTACTGATTTGTTCCATTTTTTTATGATGTTTTTTCAATACTGTTTTTTGTTTCTCGTTCATAGTATTGTCATTCATCTGATCACGTAACAACAGGAACCTTATATCTAGTTCAAAATTAGGTAATTTAGTCATTTTACATAACTCCTTTTTATTTCTGTAAGATACTTTAATTCTCTTTTATAGTACTTATGATTTTTTCTAGAAGCTTTTAATGTTTTAGATGTTTTTTTATAAACTTCTATTTTTAAATAGTTTATCCAACTTTTTAACATCATATCTTTTAAAGATTTATTTTTAGAATTAACACCTTCAAAAGAACTTGCATTTTTTAAAATACTTTCTTTTAAAGATTCATTTATTTTTTTATGATCTCTTCTTTTTCTATAACTCATTTATATAAGTTCCTTTTATTTCTGTAAATTAGTTTACTTTTTAAATTATATTATTATTTTTGTATGGTTGCTCAATGAATTGGGATAACTATTTCCATATTTTTAAATATGGTATTATTACCACAGGCATGACCAATAGAGGTACAGGAACCACACTCGCCCGGACAAATAAAGATCTTCTTTTTAAATTGTTTTCTAATCTCAGAGATTTTACCCCTAACGGCCGTAAATTTACCTCTGACAAAGTGTAATTTTTCCAGAGCAGGTTTTAACATCTCAAACTTACCACCGTTGGATAAATTCAAAATATAATTCTTTGGAAAATCAAATCTAAAATCATTTAGTTGAGTAAATAAATGTAAGCTTTTAGAGTATCCGTAAGCTTTCAAAGTTGGATTATCTCTGATTAAGTTTAACCAGTTCTGAAGATCTGTAATATTTTTAAAATCACCGTCAACATATAATCTAAAATCAATATCTTTCTGATATTTAAATTTAGGTGTCGATAAGATCCTTTTTAACTCATTCCGGATAATATGAAAGCTTTCTTGCATAATTAAAGTATTTTGCACCTGCCCAAAAAAAGCAGCCGGGTATCTCCAAGCTTTCACAGAATAGCAATAAGTTAAGCATTCCAAAGCACCGGGACAATTAACGATAGGCAAAGTTGAGAAAGTTAAAAAGGGTAACTTTTTATTACCTATTTTAAAAACACTGAAAGGCAATTTTTCGCCACCTTCCAACCACTCAACAAACTTATCTAGATAATATCCATTGGTACCGGTCTTATGTTTTTTATCTTCCTGTAATGATTTTAAATAAACTAATAACTCATCAGGTTCATTACATAGTTTTGCTATTTTATTTTTTACTGTGTTGTTTAATTCCATAATAAAGCTCCTATTCTTTTTTATTGGTTGTATTATATATACTCTTAAGTTCTTTAAAAGTTCCCATTTATTTTATCTTTTTTTCTTAGGTGGGTAAATGATACGGGATATTTTCGGGCAATGTATTATATATCTTCTTTACTTGCTGATAATTACTTACTTACATAGTTGGTTTTATTTGTATAAATAACAACTACTTACGTGCATAAACTATATAAAACTACCTACGTGCATAGATTTATAAAAAATATATACTTTACATAAATACTACTTACGTGCATGATCTACTTACGTGCACAAATAATATAAAATATATATAAAATAATTTTAAATAAAAAAAAAGGGAGCCTTTCGGCTCCCCTTTCTATTAGTTAACAGTTGTCTATTAGTTAAGAGTTGAATGAATTGACTCTTGATCTTTTTTATCCTGTCCCCAGTTTAACATTCCATCTGTCATGATAATATTGTTTCTCATATTACCCTGAGTTGGTTTGTTTTTGTGAGTTAGAATCTCAGTTCCTGAATTGAGTAAGTCCCACCCTGTGAACTGATTTGAAGCCATTCCATATTTACGATCTCCATTAGTTTCCTTAGCTGTAAACATATTCCTAACAATTTGACCGTATTGAGTTGTTGGTAAGTTGTGTAAATATGCTTTACTTTCTGTAAGTTGCCTAAGGTCAGGAAACTCAATAGATCTCTGTAAGTTACTACAGGCGTTTACAAAGTTAGTGAGTTTTACAGAACCGTTGTTATTTAGCAGGTTACAGGCCTGATAAATATTTGAGTCCCACTCTAGGTTCTTATTAGTATGCTTGAATGTATGACCAAAGCCAAATTGTTTGGAGGTCATTCCATTCGTACAAAGCAATCTTAAGAAACTAAATGTAATTCCTGCACTGACTGAACCATCATAAGAATTTACTTCATCCATAACTATTCCTATAGTATCACCCACAGCCATATTCGGAACCTGTGCTTGTAGTCCTGAGTCTTTACAGATGTAACTCATTTTATACATTTTACCATCAAAAAAAGTTTTGAGGTACTTCCATTGTAACCCAGATTGTTGCCTGATGGCTTCACCTACTTTGTGTATATCTAAGTTAGATACAGCCATATATTCCTTTTTAACTATACCCACTTCTTTATTTTGTAACTCTGGTAACCTAACTGAAAAGGCACTTGAATACCCACCCTGATCAGTACTTAAGGGAACCTTTACAACTTCTGTAAATGGATCTAATTTAGTATCATAGACGTTTTCTACAGGTGGTAAGTATTCCACTTCATTATTAGAATTAACTACGGTAGGTAAATGGTTATTATTTGTGTACATATGTTTTTTTATTCCTTTAGGATTCTTAAAGCAGGGGCCTGTATTCCATATCTTGCTCGTCTTATTACAAGCCCCTTAATAATACTAACTATCTATTTCTTGTAAATATCGTACTTCTCAGATAGTGTATTTTGTATCATTTGCAAAGCAATTAAAGCATCACTGACATATAAGTTAGTGATCTTGTGCTTTTTTGTATGACTCTGAGTTAATAGATCTTTTGCCCTGTTAAAAGCATCGTCTATAGTTTCAGGTGTAAACACTAATCCAGAAGTAGGTATATCAATAGCTTTTTTACTAGCCATAAGAATTCCTATTCTTTTTTTTTGTTATGTTAATAGATACCTCGTGCACCTATTAAAAGTAGCGTATTGATTCAAGAAGACAGTGTTCTTATTTTCAATGAGTACCCAGCCAGCTTGGTTACAGGCAGGGAATAAATCCTGAAGGGCTCACCCCAGACTTATCGAATTGAATCGAATACTAATTCCAATTTGTCAAAAAGCTAATTGATTAAATGTCAATTGCATTTAGTATACGCATGAGATTCTAAAAAGTTCCCTAATTTCTACAGTTATTTTTAATTTATGTAAATTAATTTAGCTGCGTACATTATATAGATTAATTTTTTTAACCTGCATCAAAATAAAAACAAAAAACTTAACCTAATTATTTCAACCTGAATTCCGATTGGGGGGGTGGTCGGATATAATAAAAGAGAGACGCACATACTAATATATTTTTTTTAAATTTTTTGGAGTTTATACTGAGGCGGGTACTACTTTACTAAGCGGGTACTATATATACTATAATTACTATCTATACTATAATTACTATATATACTATATATACTATATATAATATATATACTATATATACTATAGTACTATTATATAATTCAACCGGAATTAAATAATTGTTAAATAAATTTATATTTAACTATATAGGCTTGTCAAGTTTTTTTATTAAATTAAATGCATGATTCATGAAAGAAAGATTGCAGGGGTTAAACATTTAGCTTATGAAAGAGAAAAAGACTTTAAGCTCAATCACCCCCAAGAAACTATCCAAGACAATTGGAAAGTAGCAGAGGAAGGACAGTGGTGTTATTCAGATGACAATAAAATAGTACAAGTATTAAAGCGAGATTACTTCCAAACTAAAAATGGAGTTAAGAGTCATTACATACGAACTATTATTGGAATGGTTCGCATATCAAAAAACGCAAAGTTAAAGGGTACGGTCAAAGATGAGATCTATAGATTCTCTAAAAAAAATTGGTATGGACAATTAACTCAAGCTCCCTTAAATTTTAAAAGAAAAAACTTTGCAAAGTATGTGGCCTATGGTATGAAACCCAAGGAAGCGTATAAAAAAGCATTTCCAGATACCAAAAGTTTAGCTCATGCAGGAACTAGAGCCACTGTATTACTTAAAAACAAAACAATAAGGCATCAAGTGGATAAAGAAATAGAAAATTTAATGTCAGATGTGGGGATTACTAAGCGTTACTTACTGGAAAACACTAAAGGCATTGTAGACAAAGAAGACACTAGGGATAACGACAAGCTTAGAGCCATAGAGACCCTAATGAAAATATCAGGAATGCTTTCTGCAGACAAAAAAGTAGACTCAGTAGCCTTAATACAAGAGTTTACTGGGTTTACTAGAGAAAAGCTAAAAGCATTTGAGCAAGGAATACTCCCAGAAGCCCCCAAACAACTAGATGAGTAGCGATTTTAATATTATACCCCCTCCTTCAGAGATGCAGAAGAGGGATACTATTCTTGCTAACTCCTATAAAAGTCTTATTTACTTTGGTAGGGCCTTTTTACCAAACGATTATTTAAAAAAGTCTGCTTCTCCTGACTTTCACTTTGATGTAGCAGAAAAACTCAACACAACAAAGCCGGGAAGTCGTACTTGTATCATCATGCCTAGGGGGTTTGGTAAGTCTATTCTGTCTAAAACAGCTATTATGCATAAATTAGTATTTGCACAGGAAGATGAGCAACATTTTATTGCATGGGTATCTGAAGAACAAAGTCAGTCTATTGATCACCTTAAGTACCTACGCAACCATTTTGAGATGAACAAACGACTAAGATACTATTTTGGTAATTTAGATGGAAGTACGATGGGAAAACGATGGACAGAGAAAGACATTGTAACTCCTAAAGGAGATAGGCTCATTGCTAAGGGAACCTCACAGCGTTTAAGAGGTCGTGCAGAGGTGGATGTTAGATACACAGGTATTGTCCTTGATGACTTTGAATCAGAGCTTAACACTAAAACGCCCGAAAGACGTGCAGATATCAAGAAATGGATCGTATCCACAGTGTACCCTGCCTTAGAAGAAACTCCGGGCAGAGAGGGGTGGATTTGGCTGTCAGGAACGATTGTACACTTTGATAGTTTCTTACAAGCAGTAGTAGATGGAAATAAAAAAGCTAAAGAAGAAAACAGAACGTACCCTTGGAGTGTTGTTTTCCATAGGGCTATAGAAAAAGGTAAGTCTATTTGGCCACAACAGTTTTCTTTAAAGAAGTTAGCAGGTAAGAAGCGAGAATTTATAGAAGCAGGTTTGGTAAATAAATTTGCTCAAGAGTATATGAATGACGCTAGGGATATTAGCAATGCTTCTTTTAAAATAGACAGGCTACAGTATTACGGTGGTCGAGTAGAGTCTAGATCACGATTTAATTACTTAGTTGATGGAGAGAGTGCAATCCCATTAAATATTTACATAGGTGTTGACTTAGCCGCCACTGCCTCAGAAACCTCAGACTTCCAAGTTATACTGGTTATGGGGATAGACTCAAGTAATAATCGATATGTCCTAGAGTACTTTAGGGAAAGAATCCCTACTTTTGATGTTCCAAAAGAAATCATAAGACTTGCGAATAAGTATACCCCTGTTCGAAGAGTCACTATTGAAACCGTAGCAGCTCAGGAGATGGTTAGAGACATGGTAACAAGACTATCTGCAACGGAAAAAAGACTATTGCCCGGAATATTTAAGGGAGTTAAGCCTCCTGCTCGAATAAAAAAACAAGATAGACTTGAAACTAGCTTAGGGCCTATTGTCAACTCTAAAAAACTTTACATCCAGAGAGAAATGACTGAACTCGTAGATGAATTCTTTGAACACCCTAAACCTAGAAACGATGATGTAATGGATGCCTTGTATTATGCAGATTACTATGCAAAGCCCCCTAAAAGTGCACGAACGACTATAGAAGCCTTAGAAAACGCATCTGACCAACCTATTAAGAAGTTAACCACCAAAGCCTATAATTGGATGACTGGGTCGAGAATGTAAAATAATATTTGTACCTTAATGGTTTTCTTGTTAACATAACCTAGCTAAATACACCTATGCCAAGATACTCAAATAGATCAAAACAACGATTAGCAACGTGTGATGAGCGATTGCAGGATGTCTTCAATGAAGTCATTAAGTATGTTGATTGCAGTATTTTGGAGGGACATAGGGGAAAGGAAAGACAAAATGATTTATTTAATAAAAGCCGTACTAAAGTTAAGTATCCTAATGGTCGCCACAACGCTAGTCCTTCTAAAGCCGCTGATGTTACCCCTTATCCTGTCGATTGGGAGGATAGAGAACGTCAAACACTTTTTGCTGGCTTTGTGCTTGGAATTGCCCGTGGTATGGGTATTAAGTTAAGATGGGGTGGAAATTGGGATATGTACGAAGAAAAAGGACGATGGGAAGTTGAGGACAATAAGTTCGATGATTTTCCCCACTTTGAGATTAAAGAGTAATGCCCGGAACAGACACTAGAAAAGCAAAAGTACCCATAGGTTCTTTTATACTAAACTATGAAAGTTCTCAAATGTATCCGCAACTTGAAAAGATAGCCAGTATGTATAAGGCAGATCAGGGTGATATGTCAAATACACAGGATACGTTATTAACAAATGGTGAGTTATACTTTCCACCAGACGCAGTTAAAGCAGTAGGAGCTAATAAATTGAATTACATAAATAATGAATCTAAGGGCGGTGCTCATGATGCCATAGATAATGAAATAGAAATGGAAACAATGAGGAGACTCACTCCTATGTATGGCGGTGGTATGGTAAAACCAAACTATCAAGGTGGAGGAATGGTTCAACAATATGGACATGGTGGGTCTGTAAAGAAAATGATGGGTTACGCTGAAGGCGGTCAACTCAAATCAGTCCCTCAAGATAACCCCGGTTTAGGTAAATTACCAGAAATGGTTAGGAATCGCATGGGTTATATGAAAGATGGCGGTTCTGTTCAGGATAATACAAGATCTAATTTAATGAGTTTATTGGCGTTACAGGCTATTGCAAATCAATCCCCTAAAATGTCTATGTATGATGCAGATACTAGAGGTGGTGTCATGGGCGAAGACGACCCATTGGGTATCGCTGAGGGAAATTTTATACCTATTGCTGGGTTGACTAAGGCGGCTAAATACTTAGCTGGTGAGTCTGTTGAGAACCTTGCTAAAAAAGAAACGAGGGAGATGTTTGATATTGCAGGAAAAGCAAAAGAAAGATACCTACAATTACAACAACAAGTTTTAACAGATGGTGGGCTTTTGGGAAAAAGTGGAATACAAAAATTAAAAAAAGAAATGGAAGAATTAATGCCTGTTATTAACTCTCGTTACCAGAATCCAAGTGGTGTAGTACCAGTAAAGAATCTTCAAATGGGTGGTATGGTAGACAACTCCTTAATGGGAATGGCTGGATATAAAAGGGGTGGTTACGTTTCTGAAAAAGAAAAAAGATCTCCAATGGGGATGAAGTTTAGAAGATATGAAAATGGAGGAGGGGTCAACCTTGATGAGTTTGAAAAAAATTACGCAGAAGCAATAATGAATATGCAAAGAGCTCAAGCTGCTAGTGATATGGCAAGTGAAAAAAGAAAAGGGTTAGAGTTGCTGTACGGAAATCTAGATTTTGATGATAGTATGTTGTTACCCGATGCTCCCGCTACCCCTGAAAAAGATATTTTAAGAGATCTCTTAGATCAAGCTTTAGGTAAAAATGTAGGTCGTCCATTATCAAGTGATGAGCTTATGCAGTTAATGCCGCCTAAGGAAAAACAATACCTAGTCCCGAGAAGTGATAGGAAGTTTGATTGGAGAAATATGCAAAATGGTGGTTTGGTTGGCAATGCTCAAGCTGACTCTCTTAACGCAGAGCTAGAAAGATCTATTATGGAAAGAAATAATAATCCAACAGGTGCTGGAACAGGAATGATTAGCCCTTTCTTTGGAGATAATCCTACCACAATGCTTAAAGCCCAACAAGAAAAAATACAACAAGACATTAATAATGCTATAAAAGAAAGAGCTGTAAAAACTTTACGACTTATTAAAATAAAAGCTTTATTAGGTCAAGGAGAAGCTATTGAGTCTTCTGGCAATATAAACGATATGAATTTTCCTGAAGCTACATACGGGTCTAAACAAAATAAATTATCAGAAATTATGAAGTTTCCAATTAATAGAGAACAGTAATATATGGAAAAAGATAAAAGAGCTCTATACAACGAAGAACTGCATAGGCAGTGGAGAGATGCTCGATCTGAATGGGATACTGAAGCTCGTAAAGACATTGACTTTTATTTAGGGAATCATTTTACAAGTGATGAATCTGATGAGCTATCCTCTCGCAATCAAGCTGACATACCTATGGATAGGGTGTCTGCAGCTATTGAAAAATTTAAAGCCGTTCTAACTTCAAGGGCACCTGCATTTACAGTCATTCCTAGAGAAGACTCTGATGTTCAGGTAGCCACACTTTGGAGAAGTATCCTTGGATATGTTTGGGAAAAGTCAGATGGCGACTGGCAGATGAAACAAGCGATACAAGACTATGCAACAACTGGCATGGGTTATTTATATGCTTACATTGATAGAGAATCAGATTTCGGTAGAGGTGACGTTAAGTTCACATATGTAGATCCCTTTAGAGTTTACGCATCCCCTAGCTCTAGAAATCGTTGGTTTAGCGACTCAGATGGTATTATCCTTTCCACCATCTTAACAGGTGAACAAGTCGTTAACCTCTACCCTGAATTAGGTGATCGGCTTGATCCAACAACAGGAGAGACTATACCGGGTATTATAAAAGATATTTCTGGGTATACTTATGATGATGAAGACTATCCGTCTTCTCAAAACAAAAACTCTATGTCTATATTTACTCCGGCAGAAGTTAAGAATAAAGATTATTTTGAGGTTAGAAAGTATCAAGTATTAGAAAGGTTTTATAAAGTAAAGGTTCCTTATTACAGAGTAATTAATATGCAGAACCAAGAGGAAGATATTTTATCTCAGGAAGAGTACAGCTTGTTTTACAATGAGAACAAAGAAGCTTTTGATATTCAAATGTATACCGCTATAGAAGTTTTACAGACAAGGGTAAAAGTGTGTGCTTCTTTAGGCGAGGTTGTTTTATATGAAAACATTTTAAATACAGACGAGTACCCAATTATACCTCTCCCAAATATCTGGACAGGAACGCCTTATCCAAAGAGTGATGTGTCTAGAGCACGACCTATGCAAAGACTGTTAAATAAACTATGGTCTCTAGCTTTATCCCATGCACAAGCCTCAGCAGGGCTAAAACTTTTGGTTCCTTTGGGTAGTGTTGAAGACTTATCTCAATTAGAAAAAGACTGGGCTAATCCTAATGCGGTTATAGAAGTAGATTCTTCACAAGGAGAACCTCATTATCCATCTCCTCAACCTTTAGCGGGTGAGTTTTACAGACTTATTCAGCAGTCAGAGTTTTATATTGATTTTATATTTGGATTACCAGAAATGATGCATGGCTTTGCTGAAAAAGCTCCTGAAACAGTTCGAGCTACAGAAAGAATGATTTCATTAGGAAGTGAAAGACCTAAGTCTAAGTTAAGAGATATTGAGTTTAGTATTAATAAGCTAGGTCGTATTCTTTATAATTTATCTAAAGGACACTACACATATAAAAAGATTTTTAGAATAGCCCAACCCAACAATAATGTTACTGAGGTTATGGCTAATTTTTACACTGATGTCAGTGGAGCTGTGTTAGATCTTAAGAAGGACAAACACGTTTTAGATCAACATGACATAAGAATTGAACCGGGTTCGACTATGCCTTCAAATAAGTATGCAGAACTTGCTGTGTACTTAGAAGCATTTCAAATGGGCATTGTAGATAAGTATGAGGTATTAAAAAAGAATCCAGAATTATTTGACAAGGAAGGTATTATGAGAAGGACAGATGAAAAGCAACAGATGATGTCTCAGATACAAGGACTTGAAGAGCAGTTAAAGAATTTGCAAGGTGACTTGCAGACAGCACAGAGAGAATCTGTTAGTGACAGGAAACGAGTGGAAGTTGAGAAGTTTAAAACAAGACTTTCCGAAGTGTCTTCTGAATCTAAAGCAGATAGAAGAGTGCAACGTAGCAAACTAGAAAACGAGGTGAAGCTCGAGGTGGAGAAATTAGCAAGTAATCTGAAACAAGTTCAGACAAAAGCTAGTTCAACTCCTAAAGCCTAACAAAGAGACATCTAAAAAAGGAGAGTTTATGTCTACACTGGAACAACAGGAAGCAAATGTCCAAAACGAAAAGGTAGTATCAAACGAAGGATTCGTGGAAGATATCGTTAGTCAACAAGATGGGCCTGAAAGCTCATTAGAAAATCAAGAGCCCGTACAGGAAATGACTACTTCAATTGATTATGAAGCTGAAGCTAAAAAGTTTCAGTCGATGTATGATAGAGCACAAACTGAAAATTCAAAACTTCAGCAAGGAGCTCAGATCTTACAACTATTGGAGCAGAGACCAGATCTTGTAAAGACGCTTGAAGACGGTATAGCTAACCCAAATCCACAACCGGAACCGCCTAAAGTAGTAAAGGATGATTTTAATCCTTGGGATGCTTTTACAGACGGTAATTCAGATTCAGGAAAGTATGTCAATACGAAGATACAATCGATGGTGGATCAAAGATTACAGACTGAACTAGCAAAACAAAAGCAACAGGTTCAAGCCGATATGCAAATGAATAACACGGTAAATGAGCTTAGAAATAAATACAAAATGTCAGATAATGACATTAATGGATTTCTACAGTTCACAACTCAACCAAAAGAAGCGGTAGGGTTAAATAACTTAGTTAAGCTTTATCAGATGCAAAACGGACAATCAGTTGCAAACAACGATACAATGGAAGCGGTAAACGCAGCCAAGCAAGCTCCTAGAACTGCTGGTGTTCTTCAAGGACAATCTGCAGTATCCCCTAAAAATGATAATGAAAAAGTATGGGATATGGTTTTAGGAACGGGCAGCGGTAGTCGTTTACCTTAAACAATAAATAAAATCAAAGAGGTAAAATAAATGGCTATATCATATAATTCTGGAACTTTAAAGTCCAGTGATATAACTGCAAGTACTTCTAATCCTGACAGTATAGGACAAGCCCCTGATCGTAGACGGTTATTTAATTTCGGAGACCGAGTTGCTGAGTTAGCACCTGAGGAATCTCCGTTTTTTGTCTACCTTTCTAAGGTTGCAAAGTCACCTACTGATGACTCAGTATTTAGATACTTGGAGAACAGAAATAAAATAAACTTTACAGACAGGTCTTTTAAGCTTGCTGCTGCCGTTAATAGTGGTGCGGCTGTTGCTGAAAATTCTCAGTATGGTTTTGTCGTAGATACGGCTGGAGGAGCTACTGTAGACTACCTATTAAAAGGAATGGTCTTTGCTGTAAATTCGTTAGACAGTACTGCTGGTTACTCGCAAGTCTTAGTAAGAGTAGAAGGTGCTGTAACTCACGATGCAAGTGCAGGCACTTCGTCTTTTCAAGGTAAGATAGTTAACATATCTGCAAATATTGGAACGGGCTTTAATGTTCTTAGTGATAATGATGATGCTCAGATAATTGGTACATCATTTGAAGAAGGTTCAGCCTCTCCTGACGTTTTTTCAAGCGAGCTAGAAGATGGATTTGGATATACTCAAATCTTTAAAACAGCTGCAGAAATGACGAATACAGCTTACGCTACAAGGTATAGAGGTTATGCTGATGAGTGGAGTCGTATTTGGGCAGACAAGTTAAGAGAACATAAGATCGATATTGAAAGAGCTATGCTCTTCGGTCAAAAAGCTAGATCAGGTGGAATTCAGTATACTGAAGGTATTGTAGGGCATATTTTAAAAAATGTATCCCCACAAACAACAGATACTACTGATTTTTCATATTCTTCTGGTAGTTCTTATTACAGAAGTGTTACTCAAGCGGGTTTAACTTACGATAGATTACTTGGTGATCTTGAAGTTATTTTTGATCCTGCTCGTGGCGGTTCTTCTGATAAGTTAGTTATGTGCTCACTTCCAGTGATTACATTCTTTAACAAGTTGGGCGATGGTAACTTCTTATATGAGTCGTTGCAACCCGGCACAACGAATGTCACTCCTTTTCAACAAAATATGTCTACAAGAGATGGTGCTTTCGGTCATTCTATTATGGTTATTGATACCATACATGGTCGTTTAAACCTTGTTAAGGAGCCGCTGTTTAGAGGAATATCTTCAGGTTTTATGCTGATGGCAGATATGAGCCAAGTTGCTTATAGGCCGCTAGTAGGTAATGGAATCAATCGAGATACTCAAGTGATGACTAATGTACAATCCGCAGACGAAGATTTAAGAAAAGATATGATCTTGACCGAAGCTGGTCTTGAAGTAACTCTTTCTGAGTCTCATGCTCTGTACAACGTAGAAGGGCTATAGGAGTAAATTATGAGTAAGACAAGTGTAATTAATTCAAATAGTAGTTCATTTGGGGACTTTAACAGTCCTGTTTATGACAAAGACAGCTCTTTTGCTTCGGGTAGATGGCAGGATTTAGTTGCTAGAGGTCATGTCACCTCTTTAGCTGTTGCTGATGCTGTAGTTGATGCTGGTATAACCTTATTGGCTAATCATGAATATGTCTCTTCATGGACATCAGATGCAACTTCTGCTATTGCTCTCCCAGCAGCAAATGTAGGTACTTTTATTTCTTGGATTCAGGTAGCAGATGCTGATGCCGCTAACGCTATGACTATTAGTGCGGTTAGTGGTGATGTGTTTGAGCCTTATCAAGAAGTTCATATAGGTACTGGAATACCTGCACAGCAAGATTCTTCTGTAGCAACAGACGATATTCTAACAATAACTCCTGCAGCCACAAATGGTGGTTGGGGGCAAATAGGAAGTTCCTATATGCTTTATTGCAAGAATGCTGGAAAATGGATGGTGAAAGTCAACGGAGTCCTTAAGGGTAATGGTGCAACAGGTACGATCGCCTTTAGTTCTTAATCTGAATAAATAAAGATAACAGTAATAGGTACTGTGAGGGTTGTCAATAAAAGACGACCCTCAAAACCTAAAAGGAAAAATTATGAATAAATGTATACATTGTAATAAAGAAAATAAAGAACAATGGTTTCACTGTAGATCTTGTGGAAAACAAGCTTCTAAGCCTAAGTTCACAACTAATATGTGGACAATTTCTGCTATGGGTAAGCGAACAGATGTAGAAGTCTCTGTTCAGTCTATAGATGAGAATACTAAACAAATGAATAAAAGAATTTATGCCTAAGAAAAAAGATTCAAGATTGGCTAGGGCTGGAGTCAGTGGTTTTAATAAACCAAAAAGAACCCCAAGTCATCCTAAAAAATCTCATGTGGTAGTTGCTAAGGTAGGTGACAAGGTTAAAACAATTAGATTTGGCGAACAGGGTGCAAGTACAGCCGGTAAGCCAAAAGCAGGCGAGTCTGCTAGAATGAAAGCAAAAAGAAAATCTTTTAAAGCTAGGCATGGAAAGAATATAGCAAAAGGTAAAATGTCAGCAGCTTATTGGGCTAATAAAGTAAAATGGTAAAGGAGTCATTATGAAAGGTGTTAAGCATTATACAATAGATGGTAAGGATTGGAAAGGCGGTTCACATAAAATGAAGAATGGTCAACTACATACAGGAAAGACTCATTCAAAAACTTCAAAAAAGCTTTTCCACTTTAAAGAATTAAGCAAGAAAGCAAAAGTAGTAGCAAGAAAGAAAAAATAATGGCATCAGCAGAAAAAACAAAAGGAGCTATGTGGAAACGCATTGTTGCTAGTGTTAAAGCTGGTAGTAAGGGTGGAAATGCTGGGCAGTGGAGTGCGAGAAAAGCTCAGTTAGCTACAGCTCGTTACAAAAAAGCAGGTGGTGGATACAAAGGTAAGAAGTCATCAGAGAATAAACTGTCAAAGTGGTCTAAGCAAAAATGGGACTATGTGAGTAAAGGTGATGAGAAAAAACCTAAAAAAAAACGAGGACGTTATCTACCTGAATCTGTTAGGAAGAGTTTAACTAAAAGCGAAAAAGCATCTACAAATAGAAAGAAAAAAGCAGCCTCTGCAAAGGGAAAGCAAAAAGCAAAGTACTCTAAGAAAGTAGCAGGTAAGGTAAGAAGAGCATAACATGGCAACATTTGAAGAACAAGTAGAAGCATTAACAAGTTTGGCAATTACCGGTAGTAGTGAACCAACCCTAACTGAATTAAGTCAGTTTTTAACGGATGGGACTATGGAAGTCATAAATTCTATGCCAAGAACATTAAAAGAATTTTGTGCTACTGAAGATACTTTTACAAGTACCGCAGTAGGAAGTGAGTCTGAAACATTGACTTCTGCTCAAGTCTTATCTGTTACTCGCAGAGATGGGTCAAGTGTTGAGCAACCTTGTCGAAAAATACCGGCATCTTTACGAGGAAGGGTTTCTGATAGTGATGACATGATGGCAGCAACAGTAAGCGACCCTGTTTATTACATCTATGATGGAAAATTAAATGCACTGCCAACCTCTGGTGCTTGTAAGTATTTAGAGGTTAATAATCGTGCGGTGGTTTTTGGAGACTCTGCAATTGGAAGTTTTCCAGATGAGTATGAATATTTAGTTCCTTTGTATGCATCTGTAAAATCATTACAAAATGTCTTAGGTAGTCGTAGTACTAATTCAAGTGTGACCACTGCATTTTCAGCTATGAAGGCAGAATTAGATGAAACTCAGGCCGTGTGCGATAGCGTAAATGCTGATTTAGTATTAGCCAAAGCAGAGATAGTTATTGCAAAGGCAGAGGCAGCTGAGATAGCAGTTTTAACAGACTCCGCCTCTGGAAGCTCTGCATTTAATGTTGCTGTAGGGGCTATTAAAACAGAGCTAGATAAGGTTGATGATATTATAGATTTAGCAAATGACGAATTTGATGAAGTCTCTACTCAGGTTTCAGGAAGTAAAGACTCTCCTATTACGGATGCGTTTACAGAATTTGAAAAGATAAGTCCCTTACTGGCTATTGGAGAAACAGATACCGAAGGAGATGTGAATGCGGCTTTAGTACTATTAAAAGCAGCGGTAGATCAAGCTGCAGTAGCTGCAGGAAAATTTTTAACAGTAAATAGTGACTCTGTGTTTGGAGATGAGTCTACGTTTTTAACTGACGATTCTCAACTTACAAGGGTAAAAGCAGCCTTAGATGATGCTGAGGATCTTATCAATGGTAATGAACCCTCTGCAACTACAGATGCTTATGGTGCTCAAGCTAATGAAGATATAGAATTGGCTGCTTCAGCTGTAAATATTGCTCAATCTGAAATAAGAAGAGCTCAGGCACACCTTTCTGAATGGACAGCAATTGGAGATATGAGGGTTAAAGAAGTTAATGCGGCCTTATCAGAAGCAAATGGTTATGCTACTGAGGTACAGTCAAGATTACAACAAGCTCAATCAAAAAGAGAAGAAGCTCAGTCTCGAATAGCTTCTGGAAATGCATACTTACAAGAAGCGGACAGTATCATTAAATCAGGTAATGCTTATCTACAAGAGGCCCAAGCTAGAATAGCACAAGCTCAAGGTTATGCAACTGAAGTTAATGCTAGAGATAACTTTGCAAGTGCAAAAACAAAAGCTGTCCAGTCCTACATTAATACCGCTCAGTCTTATGTAGCCACAGCACAAGGATTCTCTAATCAAGTTCAAGCTAAAATTGCAATAGCTCAAGGATATGGAAATGAGATTCAATCTAGAATGCAAGTAGACAGAGAGCAATACACTTTTTATGAAAAACAACAAGCTAAATTACAAGCTGATTACGATAAGGGTATTCAGATTATGAGAGGTTCTTAATGTCTAAGACTTTAGTAACCCTAAACACCTCCCCTTCTTTTACTGGGGTTAGTTTAAATACATCCCCTTCATCGACTTTAGTTACGTTGAACACATCACCATCTTCTACATTGGTATCTTTAAACACATCACCTTCGTTTACGTCAGTTAGTTTACCAAGCTCTATCAGTTGGTTAGTAAAGGGATTCTGGCAAAGTTATACAACAAGAAACTGGGAAGACAGTACTCAATTCTGGAGTGAGGGAGAATAATGGCCGTACATAGCTTAACCGTAAAGAAAATGATATCAAGAATAAGACAGGTATTCCCTGATGCTCCTGAAAATTATATTATTAATTTAATTAATGAAGCATTGGTTGAGATAGGTAATTACTCTACAAAGGTAGAATACGCCAAGACTAACGCTGTTAAAGATCAACAGTGGTATACTTTAAGTGATAGCAACTCAGGTATTGAAGTTAATAAGGTTTTTAGAGTAGATTTCATGGATGCTAGTGGTGACTATGTTAAAATTTCACGCTTGCTAAATGGAGAAATACAAACAATGGATATAGATTAATGGCCAGTACTTACAAGTATCCTGAGCAATATATCTCTTACTTTATTAAGGGAGATCACCTAGCAGTGGTTACAACCCGTGGCGAAAATACGGGAACCACTCATTCGTTAGAAGGCCAGTTTAAGCCTATTGATGAAGCGGTAACTAATGGGGTTTTAATACATTACTACGGAGAACCCAATGCTGTTAGTGCTATTACAGATACACCTGACGTTGATAATGTTTTTCATAATTCTATTATAGATTATGTTAAGGCATCCTTATATAGAGACAGGGCTGGTACAGTTAGTGACGGTAACCTCGCAACTGTAAGTTTAAACTTGTCTCAGATACACGATGCTAAGTTCCAAGAGTCTGTTAAGAAAAATGGTATGAGAAAACGAGATAAGACAGGAGGAAGTCGCTCAGTAGCGTTCCCAGATTTTACATAAACCGATGTGCCCATGAGAAGTGTCAAGCTCGGTAAGGCATCACAAGGAGAAACAAGATGGCAAGTACTATAAATAAATATTCAGTAGTAGAATCTCTCAATCAAATGATTTACGAGAGTGCGACTGCAGTTACAGCAATTAATGGCGGTAGCGGATCCACAGGAAATCAAACATTATCAGATTCGCATACAGCTTTGTATGTTGGGGTTGGTGGAGATGTTGTGCTGACTTTACAGTCTGGTAGCGATGCTACCTTTAAAAATTTAGCAAGTGGTCAAATACTCCCTGTAAAATTTAGCGGTATTAAAGCAACCAATACGACAGCAACTAATATGCTGGCCCTAAAATAATGTTAGGTGCATTAAGGTTAGCAGCTACTACAGTTATGCAAGCTATATATGATATAGGTTGGAGTGGAGCTGAAGCATCTCATTTAAAATGGGAACATCAAACCCAGAAGTGGGAAGATTTAG
>Ga0209337_1000247_pt1 | contig 42925 bp, 44 predicted proteins | sample LinPmetageLP53_FD_184044 | JGI IMG/M metagenome (GOLD analysis project Ga0209337, IMG submission 184044) | Marine viral communities from the Pacific Ocean - LP-53 (SPAdes) (version 2) | ecosystem: Environmental > Aquatic > Marine > Oceanic | place: Pacific Ocean | collected 2010-02-08
ATTATATTGTTGGCTACTACAGCCAGACTAGACCACATCAGTACAATGCTGGTTTAAGCCCAAACGAGTCAGAGAAAAGATTCTGGCTTTACTATAAAACTGTGGCCAATATTACTTGACCACTACACACCAATAATTGCATTAGCTTGTGCACTAGTATCACCCGCAAATTTTTCTTCTTGGGCTGCGGGAGCTGTTTGTCTTAATTCTTGTTGCTCGGCTCTATCCATAGCTACTAACATCATTATTAGTGCAAATACCCCTATCCCTGAAATAAGTATTACCAATGGCCAATTATTAACTTTTTTCACACCTACAGGTTTTTGTTTAGTGGGAGAGTTATTTGGATTCAGCGCCGCAGCTTCGATATCTGTACCAGCCATAATATTTACTCCATTCTCGACCATGCCCCAGCGGGAACGGCCATATTTTGTTCAATATTATAAAGACGACTAAACGTTTTATTTCCTGCGTAAATCCGAATTAGTAATGTTGTTTCATCGAAATTATCTATGACGTAAGACAACGTTTTTCCCTTCCCTACTCTCTCAACGCTATGATCAGCTATTGCATATCCCATGCTGCGAAGCTTGTTTTGAATTGTAATTCCAAAGTTATCTTCAGCTTTATGCGTAAAATAGAACATAGTTGTAGACGGTGTATTACCCACTTGTAGCTGCTCTACTACATCATTCGCGATTGTGTTTACCAAAGCTTTATTTGTGTTTACAACAGCAGAGTAATTACCAAAATTCTGCACTGATGTAGAAGAGCATCCACTAAATAATGAAAGTCCGAAAATGATTAATAAAAATCTCATTAGTGCTTCCCTCCTGGTCTTTTATTCACATAGTTAGAATGGTTGTTTTTATCTCGCTCTATAGTGACTTTTGTTTGGTTTCGGCCCACTCCTGCGATTAATATTGCTTTATCGAAAAGCGTATCAACAATGAACCTATCGCCTTGCACTCTATAATTAACTAATACTTCTTCATCACTACTGAAAAACGATTTACCCTCTCGAATAACAAGTAATGTGGGAGCTTCTGTTTGCTGCATTATTTTGGGCATTTGAATAGTGGTTCTAATACCGTCGTTGTATACACGAACAGGTTTCCACTGGGCTTTACCACTTACCGAATATTCAAAATCCAAGTCATTCATTTTTTCACCCGTTTGAGGAATTAGATTGTCTTGAGTGAATTTGTGTTCTTTCTTGGTAATAGCATCGAACTTGGCCATTGCTTCTTCTGGATAGCTAAATGCAATTTTAGGAATGAATTCTTTGCGGTCTGAACGTAGACGTATGTTGTATGTTCTTCTGTCTGTAGCCAGAATTAACGTTGTATCTAAACCTACATCAAGCGGTTTTACTATTACGTGAATAATCTGATTATTTCCGGTTCCGGTAATAGCGGGCGCAATCAACCAACGCGCTTTATCACCAATGTGAATGCCACTATCGCTAATACGTTCACCCGCTTGTAATTGAATATCACAAACCTGCAATACCGCACACATCACCGATACTTGTCCAACACCATACAAATAAGTTGCTGAACCATCTAACCCAAACACTGGCTCAGGTGTGAAATCGGGTTTGCGCCATTTATTAGCAATTGCTATTGCCTGTCTTTCTTGCTTAGTGAGAACTAATTTTTTATTTGAAAAAATATGTTTTTCAAATTCTGCTTCACTCATTTGTTCGCTAGTTTCTTGAGCTAAAACATTTGATGAAATAAAAAAGCTTAAGAGGGTAATTATTAATATTTTCATTTTATGGCGTCCTTATAATGTCTTAGACCAAGTGAAATCAGTTACATATACTCCCAGCGGATTATTCCTAATCTGTGCCTCGGTAGTATCTGGCGTTGGTGTAATGATGCTTGTTGTAACCAAGGCTCTCATTCTGAAAGGTTCCTTTAATATCGAGCCCTTTCGATCTCTGATTGTTTCTACCCAATCAACTTGCCAAGTTTGCGGGGTTTGCCTTAATACATTCACTATTTGAATACTGACAGTCTCGTTTGCAGCTCTCGCGAACGGGTTAGATTCTGGATCTCCATTTAAATGTTCATTCATTTTTGCTGTAGCTGGCTCACTAGGAATTAACGCTGCATACAGGCGTAAAATAGCTTGTCTTTGTAGAGTAACGTCAGGAGTAACCATTCTGGCATCATTGACAAATGAGGCTACAGAGGCATGAATTACATCATCGTTCACAACACTAATTTGTTGTGCAGGAGAGACCGCGAGGGGCTTTCCGAGCTTATCAACTTCCACAATGTAAGGGATAAATTTTGATTGGCTTCCTATATGAATCAATCCACCTATTGATGCTAAAGTAATTAGCGATAGCGCTAATGTAGCGATCATCCACAAGTTGCGTTGAGCTAGAATTGAGCCAGTGTGGTCATTCCAGCGTCTTCTATAAGATAAATATGGATTATCCCCTGCTCTATTTTTTCGGTCTTGCGGGGAACCCTGTCTTTTTTTATCGTTATTAGTGTGTGAAATTTCATCGTCTTGGTTTGTGGCCAAAGCAGACTCTTTATAAATTAATTTTTTCCAGTTCATGAGAAGTCACCTAACAATTCCGGTAATTTAATATTTTTGCTTTCGAGATAAGCGCTGACCCAGTTCGAACCATGTTTATGTTCTAACTGTTTTATAAATGCGATGGTTTCTTTGTCACTCGCAGCGACAAATGCTAGTGCAATTTTACCCAGTGCTAATTCGAACAAGCGGACGCCCTGATCTGAGTAGTAGTAATATTGTTTTCTTTTTTTAGCCGTGGCGATAATCTCGATTTGCCTTTGGTTCAACCCCATTCGTTTATATATTGCTGCGGTTTCTTCGTCTCTTGCTGTGGGGTTAGGTAGATATATTTTTGTTGATGTACTTTCGACAAGAACATCAAGAATGCCCGAGTTAACTGCATCAGTTAGGCTTTGAGTCGCCATGAAAACAAGACAATTGGCTTTTCGTAAGACTTTAAGCCACTCACGGATTTTCTCTCTAAATGCAGGATGGCCAAGCATTATCCAAGCTTCATCTAGAAAGATTATTGCTGGTTGGCCATTAAGTGATTTTTCAATCCGTCTAAATAAATAGAGTAAAACAGGAAGTGTGTATTTTTCGCCTAACTCCATCAGTTTTTCTATTTCAAAAACATTAAAATCTGAGAGTGATAATCCATCGCTAGCGGCATCCAACAAATGCCCCATTTGTCCTTCAATTGTGTATTGGTGTAAGGCATCACGCATCGAAGAATCTTGTAAACTAGATACAAAATCTGTGAACGTTTTAGAACCTGTTTGAGACATACTAACAATGGCATTTCCTATTTCATTGCGTTGTTGGGGAGTTGTATTTAGTCCGTTGAGTACAAGTAAACTATCTATCCATTCCATAGCCCATCCCCTATCCTCTTTAGTTTCCAAATATTCTAAAGGACAGAAATTGAGTTCATTTTCTTCGTCACCTGCTATTGTGAAATGTTGGCCACCACATGCTTTAGTTAAGGCGAAAAGGCTATTTCCTTTATCAAAAGCAAAAATATTCATGTTTTTATATCTACGCGCTTGCGCAGCAATTAAAGCTAATAAGGTCGATTTACCTGCTCCTGTTGGACCGAAAACTAAAGTGTGTCCAACATCACTAACGTGGAGATTTAGCCTAAACGGGCTATTACCTGCTGTAATACAATGAGCTAAAGGAGGTGAATTTGGCGGGTAGAAAGGACATGGAGCTTTATCTTGTCCTGTCCATATAGTTGAACTTGGTAGAAGGTCGGCAAGGTTCATCGTATTAAGCAAAGGTCTTCTAACGTTCTCTACACCGTGAGACGGAAGGCTGCCCATGAAAGCATCCATCGTATTAATGGTTTCTATTCTTGCTGCAAAACCTAAATTATTGATTTGTTTTTCGATGATACGTGCAGAATTTTCTACCTTGGCTCTATCTTCATCCATTAATACAACTACACTCGTGTAATATCCCATAGATATTAGGCCGCTGTTAATTTCGGCCATTGCATGACCTGCATCAGCGACCATGTTTACCGCGTCTTCATCTATAGCCCCACTGTTTGTATTAAATACTTGAGAAAAGAATCCTCTTATTTTTTGTTTCCATTTTTTGCGGTATTTATCTATGTGGCTTAGTGCTTCGTGCTGATCCATAAATATAAAACGACTATTCCAACGGTACTCTACGGGTAGCTCGGCCAACCTACTTAATAGACCAGGATATGACTCTAACGGGAAACCTTCGATAGCAACCACTTGTATAAATTTGCGGCCTATCTTTGGTGTTATCCCTTTATGTAATTCCTCACTACCGATTAATTGGTCTATGTACATTGGATTGGATGGAACGTTTACCGGATGGTTTTTACCTGTTACGCAGTACTGTATGAAACGCAGCATATCGTCCTGCATGTAGGTTGAACCGTCTTCATTAGTCTTCTTATATGATTTCAAACGCTTCATTTTGAAAACTGATTCAAGCCCTGACTCAATTGATAAGCAGTTTCTTTTAAATTCACTGATTAAAGAATGTGTTCGTGATTTAGCATCTAATTCATCCGCATCATCATCAAACATAAACTCTATGAACTTAGCTTCTGCTAATAACGGGGGATAATAGGTTACAGTTAGAACAAAGAAGCCTTCATATAAGTTGCCCATCCCGTTAAATAGTTGTCTGCGCTCTTCATCAATTGCAGCCGATATTTGGTCAGGGAATGAACTTTCATTAGCATGGTTATAATTAGGCGCTTCGCGTCTAACTGCATCAACATGGATCATCCATCCATTGCCTAAACCTGAGAGGGCTTGGTTAATTCTGAATGAAACTAACTCTCGCTGAGCATCGGTGCTGCTCGCATTATCATCACCTTTATAAATCCATGAAGCCATAAATGACCCATTTTTATTAACTATTACACCATCATCAACTAAGGCCGCGTAATTAAGTAAATCCACCATACCTGCGCTTTTTTTGCGGTATTTATCTAGGGTTTTATCTTGGTCTGTTTGTAATATTCTAGCTGCTAAAAGAGCAAGTAAAATCAAACCAACAGCGGCTACAGCATATGTTGTAAATTCAATCATCTTACTTAAACTCCTTGCGGTTTATTCGATGTGGCGTAGAACGAGCTGGATAATAATCAGAGTATTTTCTGTGTCTTAAATAGACGTGTCTCATTTGTGGATCTGACTTGGCCATTAAGCGGAATACCCAAAGTGAAATGAACCACATGGATATTCCGACAATTGAGGCTCGTAGCTCCTGCGCTGAAAAGATCAGCGCAAAAGCCAACAAACCCGTAAACATGACCAATTCACGATCTCCACCCATAAAGAGGCTTGTTCGATTGCCGGAGCGTCGAATAGGGATCGTGCGAAGAGGCATACTTAAGCCGCCTCTACAGTTGCTCTGCTAGATTTAAATGCTTTAATTGCACTAGTTACACCAGACACAATAAATGCAGCAGCTAAACCAATAGCAATATTACTAACTGTGAACAATGAGTCAGCATCTACAACAGCACCACGGTTGAAGAAGTTAGCCATTACGTTCTGAGCACCAACTAAAAGAGCCATAATTAATACTAAGAAAATTAGGGTTCTGAAGAAGCCATTCAAATCACCACCAAATATCAAAACACCGCCCGCTATCACTATCCCTACAATAGATAGAGTGAAAGCAACGGGGCCTGTTACGGAGTTACGAAGGTTAGTTAACCAATCTTCATATGGGAGCGCACCGCCAGCACCTACAGCGGCCGCAGCGTCATTTGCAAATATTGTTAAAACAGTTAGAGCAATAGCAATTGCAATTGTTGATATTTTCATTGGACTTTCCTTTAAACAGATTTAGTTAAATACCTACCGTCCTGATAACCCTGTATTTCAAGAATCTCTTGGACTTTTCGAGTTTGTTTTTCTTTGGCAATGTGAACTACACAATGAACCGCCTCACCAATTAACGGTTCAATATCTTTTGGAGCAGCTAAATTTCTTGTTATTAGCGACTTCAAACGATCTAATCCAGCATAAGCATTGTTAGCGTGTAACGTTGCTATGCCGCCCTCATGCCCTGTGTTCCAAGCATCTAAGAGGTCTAGTGCTTCTGAACCTCTCACCTCACCCACTAGTATTCTGTCTGGTCTACCTCGCAGAGTGGTTTTCAACAAATCAGTCATAGATGCGTTGAGAGAGGTGTAAAATTGAACGCTATTTATTGCGCTACACTGGATTTCCCCAGTGTCTTCAATGATGAAAATTCGTTCTTGTGGATTTTGAATAACCATTTCTAAAATTATGGCGTTGGTCAGTGTGGTTTTACCGCTTGAAGTACCACCACTCACAATAATGTTTCTATGTCGTTTAACGTTTGATCTTATTATTTCAGCCTGTGCTTCGGTCATAGTTCCTTGCTTGACGTAATCATCTAGCGTGTACACCATGCTTGCTTTTTTCCTTACAACAAAAGTAGGAGCTGAAACAATTGGAGGGAGCCAACCAGCGAAGCGGCTACCATCGAGGGGTAATATGCCTTCTAGGATTGGATTTAGTTCGGTGACGGTGGTCTTTAGATAACTAGCAATGGTTCTCATTGCTGCTTCTGCCTTAGCTGGTGTGATAAACCCTATACGTTTCATCGATTGGCCAAGTTCTTCATGCCATAGTGAACCGTCAGCATTAAGCATCAATTCTATTGTTGTAGGTTTGAGCAGAGCTTGAACAAAGGTAACGCCTAAATCACGACGCAACTTTTCGTGGATTCTTTCTTCTGAGGGGGACAAACCCATTTTAGGGTTTTGTTTGTTTGAGTCTTCCGACATAGCAATATTCCAAGAAATAGCGCGAAAAAATATTCGCTTTGAAATAACGATATATCGGAATTTTTAGGGATGCAAGAGTTAATTAGGAATTTTATTTACCTAATTTATTTTTGTCGGAGGGAATATATATCTAATGCAGTGTAGGTTATTGAGTTCTAAGTTTTTTAACTGACTCTCTGGCTTCCTTATCCCATACTTTTACACGATAAGCTTTTTCAGATGGTAATATAGCGCCTACATATTCATATCCTTTCGGCAATTCAGGAATAATGCGTTCTACTTCCTTATTGTAATATTGTTTCCATATCTGAGCTTCCACATTCTCCAATAACAATGGGAGGGGAACATTAAAAGCCTCTGCTATCGCTTGCATAACTTTCAAGCTTGGATTTCCAATGCCTTTCGTTAAGTCGCTTAGAAAAGAGTTTGATACACCAGATAAATGATGAAGCTCACTAACTTTCATTTCGCGTTCTCGGAGTAAGCGAATCACATTAGTAAAAAAAATTCTATCGTACATATTTGCTCATCATCATATAACCTTAAATTTTAGCGGCTAAAATATTTGTTTAGCTAAACAGGGTTAAACCTTGCTATAGCGATATAAAGTAGCCTTGAGAGATAAGTTTATATTTAATTTCTGATTTTAAGCAAGAGCAGATCTTCTTGTAACGGTGGGGTTTATTATTATTAGGTAAAATAAATACTATTTATTGCCAAACTTAGTTACCAAGTCTGCTACGTTTTCGTCAAACGTAATAGTCCCTGACTTCTTTGTGCTTACTACTTTTCTACTATTTGGCTTATCAAATTCTCTTTCGTATTTTGGACTTTCTATAATTTTTTTACAAAATCCGAAAAAAGCACCTACTACTTTCTCAGGCAAGGGGCGTGTTTCAGAAGACCACCAGTTCATATATTCATCTTCTAACTTATTGGTGTCTGCATTTGGATATTTTTTTGCTACAGCTGCATGAGCCTCTTTAGGTAATGGAGGCATTGCCATGATGCTTACGCTATCATCATTTGAAATTCTATTTTTCTGGTTACGCCATTTATAAACAAGTACATTTCTTTCTTCTGAGAAAAAAAGAGTAAACTCAGGTAGATTATCCTCTCTTACTATTCCTTTCATGGAAAATTTGAATTTCGTTAGAGTTCCCATTGTTCCACTTTTCCTGAAAAGCTTATCTAGACTGATTTCGAACTTTTGTTTATTACCTGTATGTTTTTTCCCAATCTCATAAAGACGTCTGGCTAATGGTTTCCCAAGGTCAAAATAAGCGGGATCAATAGACTTTACTTCTTCACTTAACACTGCATTAAAAAGCCAGTCCGATAGCGTTAGTTTTATCCACTCTAACCGACCATCTAAGCCATATTTACGCCTAATACTGGCCTTTTCTATTAACCCAAAGTTATCATACTGTTCTTCGTGACCTGTTTTAATATTCGTACTTATACGAGTGCCGGCTAACCTATCTACTGCGCCACATAAACTTTCGTATTCCTTACCTCCTGTACCTCTACGGGCAAAAAGTAACGCTGAATGTGGATTTATTTTAATCTCTTTTCCTATTTCATCTCCCCTGTTCTTTGCTGCAACTAGCTGGCTGATAGCGTAAATAAGTATATCTTTATCAAAAATCGTAGCCTGTCCTTTTACACTTGGAGTTACTTCGATGAATTGGCCGTTGTGTTCATAACGCCTGATAGTGGTTTGAGGCTTTTTAGATAACGAATAAAAAGGATGTTCCATTTCTTGCATTACATCTTTCAGCACCGCATCTGCTACATCACATATAAACAATTCACCCTGTTCTGGGCTTGAACTATCATTCATTAATCTAACCTCATTCGTGGTATTAGGAATAGCATAGTGGATCAGTGCCTTTTTGTTGTCAATTAATTCGTGGTATTAGGAATTATTGATAAACCCCCACTTCAATCAAACCTTAGGGTTATTATCGAGGGGGGCACAAAACCCCAATCAGCGTATAGAATAGAATGTTCTAGTTTCGTGGTATTAGGAATTTCAGTTCGGGGTATTAGGAATCATCAAATTGGTTTCAAAGTGCGTAACTTCGGGGTATTAGGAACAAACACATATTATTCTTACACCAAAAATATTATATATCGTAAATTTATTACATTTATTAAAGATCAATTAGTTTAGCTAACTAATTTTATAATTTTCTGAGTTGTTTTTTACTCTAACAGTAAAGATGGAAGTCTTTTTCTGATTTTAAGAAGCATTTATTTTCGTGGTATTAGGAATAAATCTTCGTGGTATTAGGAATTTTAGTTCGTGGTATTAGGAATAAATCTTCGTGGTATTAGGAATGGATCTTCGTGGTATTAGGAATGCAGTTCTATTTTTTTACTTTCTAAAACAATTACTTAATCCTTAGTTATGAAGGTGTAACATCTTTAACTAGATCTTTAACTAGATCTTTAACTTTTATATAACTCTAGGCTTCGCGTAAGTTCAGTTGCTGCCAACTCATTGAAAGGGGGCAAGCCCCCTCTCAGCCGTTTCAGCCCCACCCAAAATGGCTTAAACGGTGAAAAAGACCACCGTTACACCATTTTGACCCGGCTAACTCTCCCCCATTAAGGCTGCGCTACGCGCAAATGATTTATTAAGGGGTAAACCCCTCGCTTCGCTCACCCAAAGACAAAAATGTTCGCCAATTCCTAGTCTTCGACTAGGGGCGCTCTATTGATGTTTTAAAACTTAGGGAAATTGCTTAAAACCCTAGCTCTTAAAGTGCCTACGGCGTTATTACACCAATAAAAAAATAGTACGATTTACGATATATCGGTGAATATTGGAAAGGTGACAAAGATTATTGTAAGCTGTTTACACTATAATAGATTTTTGAGTTGCTATAAAAAATACTAACTAATATAAATCTTTTATTTAATAGCCCTAGCATATGCTAGGGCTAACCTATCTACTGCAATAAATAGGCACGCTAGGTGCGTCCTAACAGGAGTAGTTTATATGAAATTATTTTTCTTTTTTATAAATATTTTTTGGTACTTTTTGACTATTTTTTTCCCAATTATTAAATGGGTTCTATCCCTGATGTGCGTATTTTATATTTGTAAGTTTGCATTTGGTTCTGATCAACTAGCTAACACAGCGGGTATAACGGCAGGTTTAATTTTCTTGTTGCTCTCAGGTTTATTTTTGTTTCAGACTCAATATAGACCTTAAAATTTTAAAATTTTAGCGGCTAAAATATTGACTCAATCCTAAAGTTTAGCTAAACTATATTTAGTGACTGCAATCACTTTTATTTTTTTAGTTAACTAGGTGCGAGGTCTTACGGTGAATATAAATGAAAAAACAACTGACAGAATCACAGTTCCAGAATGCATGTATATCTCTGGACATAGGGGCGCAATCAAAAATGATTGCTCATGGAGTCTTAGTGGAAGGCAAACCGCAAAAGAGTTTTTCCGAATCGCTGGGCATAAGCAAGGGCGCAGTATCTCAAGCAGTAAAAAGAGTTTGGGAATCACATCAGAGCCAAACACTTCCAATAGGGTTTGCCAAAGTCACAGCGATATTGCCAGTTCACAAGGCATATCAAGTAGAAATATGGGCAGAAGAAGCCAAGAAACAGCTAGAGGAACCGAAAAAATGAAGGTTATATCAGCAGCTAATCAAAAGGGAGGGGTTGGAAAAACAAACTTTATTGTTCATTTAGCTCACGACTTCATTGAACGTGGATTGAAAGTTCTAGTTTTAGATACAGATCCCCAAGGAAATGCATCTTTCTCATTAAGCGCCTATGCCTCGAAGGTTACTGCTTCACAGTTTTTTGATGATAAACCAATCGCATTATCTCCAAAAGATGGAATCACTCTAGTAACGGGTGATCCCAAAATGCTTAATATTGAAAAGCTAAATATTTCTGATGTTGGTGATAACCTTAAAAGAAACTTAAAATCAGTTTCAGAGCAATTCGATGTATGCCTTATTGATACAGCCCCTACTCTGGGTGTTCGTTTGGCTTCTGTTATGTATGCTTCTGATTACGTATTTACTCCAATCGAAGTTGAAGCTTACAGTATGTTAGGCGTTAGCTTAATGCGTAAAACCATCGCTAATATGTCTCAATTGAACCCCTCCCTGGTCAACTTAGGTTTGATAGCTAGTCGAGTCGATAAAAGAAATCCCTTACACGTTAGAAATTTCGACTCACTCAAAAGTAACCATGCAGATCAACTTGTACCTGTAGTAATTGGCCAGCGGTCGTCTTTCGGAGTAGCTCTTCATTCTAAAGTTCCTGTTTGGAACATCAAAAAGACTTCTGCGCGTGTTGCAGCCAAAGAAATGCGCGATTTTGCGGAATATGTTTTTAATAAGGTGGAATTAACCAATGACTAAACAATCACTTTCAGACATTAACGATTTATCAAGTTTGCTTGAAGAAAATAGTTCTGATAGCGGTAAGCCGCTAGAGGTATTGATAAGCCTAATAGATGATTTTCCGTTCAATCGTCAAGACGTATCAGAGGAATTTAAAAACGAGTTAGTAGAAGACATTTCACTACGTGGTGTTAAAGAGCCGCTAATTATATCGACCCATCCGACAGAAGAAGGACGTTTTGTATGTAAGTCAGGTCATACAAGAAAAGAGTGTGCTTTGAGGGCAGGTAAAACTACTGTCCCTGCTTTTATTGATGATGACTACGATGATTACGATGTTATCAAAGCAAATCTTAAACGTGAGAGTCAGAGCGCTCGTTCTATCGCTGATTTCATTGCTCATAGGCTTAATGAAGGGGATAAGAAAACGGCCATTGCTAAGAAACTGGGTAAGTCTGCGGCTTATGTATCTCAGCACGTAGTATTGTTAAATTTACCTGAATCTATTCAGGTTATTTTTAATAGTGAGCGCTGCACTGATGTAACCGTGATCAGTGAGTTGGTGAAGTTGTACAAGAAAAATCCTGTCCCAGTAGATGCGTGGCTTGATGATGAAGCGCAAGATATAACAAGAGGCAGTGTTAAGTTACTTGCTGAATTTATTAAGCATAACGAGAAAAAATCAGCTTCATCAAGTGATGATTCAAGTGATGATTCAAGCGATGATTCAAGCGATGATTCAAGCGATGATTCAAGTGATGATTCAAGTGATGATTCAAGTGATGATTCAAGCGATGATTCCGATAGTAAGGAAGACTCAGCCTATATGAATAGGGTTAGTATAAGAGTTAAGTATCAAGACCGTATTGGAAGGTTGTTACCAACAAAACGCCCTAAGGATCATCACTGTGGCTATGTTAAATTTGATGATGATAAAGAGGAAACAGAGGTTCCTTTAAAGGATATTACTCTACTCACATTAATGGAAATGTAGAAAGTAAATAAAGAAACCTCGTACAAGGCGAGGTTTCTTTACCTTCAATGCGAAAAATCATTCCCTAAAAAGTTAATTAAGTGTATTTTTTTTACCTTTCAATTATGAATATTTTATTGATGTATTCAACTAATTTAAGGAATTGTTGGGTATATGCCGTTATACTGTATTCAGTAATTTTTTAGGTGTATCGATGATGATAAAAGAGCGGGTTATAGTAATGAACGGAAGCCGCCTACTGGAAAAGGAAGATGATGCAAATAAATGGAAAGTTGCGAAAGTAGAAGATGCGGGAGCGTTAAGAGCTGGTATTTATAATATTCATAATGCTGTAAAAGCGGACAAGAAAACTCAGAGTGACGGACAAATTTTGCATGTCGATCGTGAATTTGTATATCAGATGGTAAGTAAAGATAGGTTTGTAAAACACGATATTAAAGACTTTGATAAAGCCCCTACTGTGGGAAGTTCAGTCAAAGTTGAATATGCACAAAATGCGAAGGCGAGCTTTACAAATAGTGGAGCTAAAAAATCTAGATCACGGTAAATTTTAGCCGCTAAAATCGAGGTGAAATATGCTTGAATCCCCCATTTTTGGTAGAACTGATGAAACGGAATCACTCTTTAATGAAGCAAATACGATAGAGGATTCACAGCAATCACTTTTAGAAACAGCTTCCATAGAGCAGCAATTTGACGCTGCACTTCAATCTCTTATTCAACAGAAATTTGACCAAGTTGATAGGATAGAGGATAAAATATCGGCTATTTTAATGAGGCAACAAGGGCGGCTTCAGAAGTTAACCAACGCAAAACCTAGTATATTGAGTTTGCCAAAAACTAAGCGTATTTGGCAGCAGGAATTACAAAAACAAAATATCGTAATTGGCCGAATTGAAAAGCGCTTATCTTTTGTGAAAGATATGCGGGAGAGTATGGGATTACATGAACCGCGAATCGAAGAGCTAGCATCAAGAAAGCTACAGCATAATGATCCTAAGCTTTACTCTGAGCATGATAAATTTAAAGCCCATTTAAGGGCTATTGAAAATGAAAAATCTAAAAAAGACCGAGAAAAACACCTTACGAAGAAAGCTAAAAAATCACTTACTCTCGCTAAGACTAGCCCTTTATAAATCCATATAAAACAATACAAGATGCAGCCAGTGTCACAAATGATGCTATTAAGTTAATGTACGAAGTCTGACGGCTTTCATTCATCTTCTGAGTGATAATGTCAGCAAGACCGTTAAACTCCTCTCTGACAGCGTTTGAAGCGGCTTTAGCATTATCAGTCATTGTATTTAACATTGCTTTCTTACTTGCATCTAGGCTTGCTGTTAAGATGGTTTCAGCTCTTTTTTTAGACTCAAGATGCCAACTTTGCGTCGATTCTTCCATTTGTGATCTAAATTCATCAAAGAGCTTTTCTTGGGCTTTTGTTTGGTCTTCAATCATCTTTTGATTGAGCGTATATACAATGAGTATCGGATCTTTTTTCCCAAGTGCTACACCATGCTTTCTAGCTATCTCAATTAATATATCTTCGTAACCATTAGATTCACTCATGATAGAACAGCCGCAGCGTCTAGTTGTGCAAAAAGATCTTTCTTGTATATATTTAGGCGCTGTCTAGTCATGATTGTTAAATCTGAATTTTGAGCGGCTTCATCATATGTTAAACGTGCTTGCAATAATTCTTCAATATCCTTACCAAAGGTTTCTTCTTTAAGTTGTGGTATTTGAATGATTGATGAAACTCTATCCTTATTCTCTTTGTAAGCCTTCATATCTTCAAAGTGCTTACCATCATGTTCAATATTTCCCCAATAACGGTTCAACCAGACGACAAATAAACTAGGTTGTGGAAACTGTTTAGCGAGTTGGGAAAAACCACTAATGGTATCGATCATTGCTTGCCCACCAGTGACCACCGTATGAATAATAAGCTTATGGCCGAGGCTTTCTAAAAGCTGTGCTATGTCATTGGTAATCAAATAGTGTGCTAAGGGAACGAACGTTGCAGCTCCGTTATCAATAATTACATCGTCATTTGATGAAGCAATTTTTTCAATTAATTGATCAAAATTGCGAGTATTGATTTCGTCACCTTCCATTATCTTTAACGTCTCAACGTTTAACGCTTTGTATCCTGTAAATGTTTGGTTAATGGGATCAGTATCAATGCATAAAGGGCTTTGGCCTTTTGCCTTTTTATACTGTGCAATCGTGGATGCAATAAGAGATTTACCAACACCACCCTTACCTTGCAATATTATATGTATGTTAGCCATTATATTAGATCCTCTTTATTAGGGGTTGAATCAAATGTGAAGCCTTTTAACTGACGTTTTTTGTTAACGTCTATAGGTTCGTTCTTTTGAGTAGCAGTTGTTTTTTCCTTAATATCGGACTGGGTTTTTATGTGCTGATTGACGTAATTATTAAATGCTTGATAGCTGACAGATATGCGCCCTTCGGACTTTAAGGTTTCCCAAATAACCCTTACTGACCAACGATCCCTAAGTGCGCTCTCAATTTCTGTTTTATTAGCCAAAAAAGCAGCGAGGTTTTTAGCCCTTCGATTTGGTTTTCTGTTTGCTACCCGTTCAGCTATTCTGTCGGTCAGTTTTTTAGCCATTCTTTACATTACCTTTATATTTTTATGCATTTTTTCTTGTTAAAAGCTTGAAATACCGCAGTGCGTATAAATTTTATACCCCTTTTAGCGCCATTTACAAATAAATATTACGATATATCGTCTTGCAAACCTTGTGTAAATCAACTAAGTTCGTTTTATTCTTGGTGTAAAACACCAAAAAAACAGGGCAGGACAGGTGAAGTTGGCCAACCGCTTCGCGCTTGTTACTTCACGACCTTTATTCGCGTCCCGCTCAATGGTTATCCTGTTCTGCGAAGCTTCGGCTGCCGCCTATGGAGAGATTAAATGATTGAAAATAATCGAAAGGCTACCCCACCGATAAAAGTCTGTGTCACTTTAAATGAGAGGAATGAAATCAGAGCATTAGCGGCACAACATAAATTAAGTATGTCTCGATATTTACGCGATGTAGGTCTAGGTATTCAAGTGATAAGTAAGCTTGATAAAGCGTTAGTTGCAGACCTAGCAAAATTAAATGCCGATCAGGGAAGGTTAGGGGGATTATTAAAACTCTGGCTCACGAATGATGAAAAGCTTGCGAAGTTTGACCAAGAGGTGCTTGTTGGGACTATTGAAAAAGCTCTTGAAACTATCTATGCAAATCAAAGTATTTTGCTAGAAAAAGTTTCAAAACTTTAGCGGCTAAAATTTTGATTACTAAAAAAGTACCAATGAAAAATGCTAGGAAAAGCAGCTTTTCTAACCTAGCAAACTATTTAACTGACGACCAAGGCAAGGTTGAGCGTGTTGGTGAAGTTATGATTACCAACTGTAATAGTACCGATGCAATATGGGCGGCTATGGAGATTGAGGCCACTCAGTCATTAAATACTAGAGCAACCTCAGACAATACTTATCACTTGCTTGTTTCCTTCCGAGAGGGTGAAGACCTCTCAAGCAACGAACTAAATCAAATCGAGACTCAACTAGCGAATGCATTGGGGTTTGAAGAGCATCAACGAGTGAGCGTGGTTCATAGGGATACTGACAATCTGCATATTCATATGGCGATCAATAAGATTCATCCAACAAAGCTTACACTACATGAGCCTTACAGAGATCACCGAACAAGGGATGAATGTTGTGAACGTATAGAACGGGAATTTAACTTAGAAAGAGATAATCATAAGCCTCGAAAATCCAAGAGCCGAAATGCTGCGGATGATATGGAGAACATGGCTGGTATTGAAAGTCTATTAAGTCATGTGCAAAAACTGTCTCATAAGATTGAAAAGGCTGAAAGCTGGCAACAGCTTCATGATTTATTCCATGAAAAAGGATTAGAAATAGTCGAAAGGGGGAACGGCTTAGTAATCACTAATGGCCATGAACTAGCGGTGAAATGCAGTTCAGTTGACAGAAAATTTTCAAAAAATGAGTTAGAAAAAAAACTCGGGAAATATCAAGGCTCTACGGTCACAACAGAGCCGAAGGGTAAATACACTCCTGCTCCATTGGATAAAAGCCTAGAGGTAGTTGATCTCTACGAGGAATATTTAAGGGAAAGACATAATTTTGATAATGCTAGATTTAAGATTATTTCTACTCTTAGCAAAGACCACAAACAAGCCCTTAAATCCTTAAAGCTCAATGCAAAATTAAAAAGGCAAGCGTTAAGATTTGCTGATAGAGGGTTGTTCAAAAATATAGCTCTTAAACATATATCCAAACAGTTGCTAAGAGATATTCAAAAAATCAACTCTGAATATACTTCCAAGCGCAAAGCTACTTTTCATAAGTATAGCCATATTCAATGGCAAGACTGGCTAAGAAAACAAGCCTCAGAAGGTAATACCGCAGCTCTAAAAGCGTTGAGACGTAGGAAATACTCTATTCCGTTTCACGGGAATGTTCTGTCCCCAAAATCTAATACATTTAGCTTTGATGGTTTAAGCAGTAAGGAGAATATCTCGCATGTGACAACAAAAGGAAACGTTGTTTACTCAGTAGGGGGCACAGAAATTAGGGACAGCGGCACAGAAATACAAGTTAAAAATAGCGCTACTTTAGCAGGCTATGAAGCTGCGTTAAAAATGTCGGTATCTCGATTTGGCAATAATCTTAACGTCAAAGGAGATAGTCAGTTTAAAACTATCATTGCAAAAATAGCAGCAGCCAAAAATCTACAAATAATGTTCACAGACCCGCAGTTAAATAGATTGAAAAATATTTTCACCAATAACCCAACCAGCAAGGATATTTATCATGAGCAAAGACGACCCACAGTTAGAAGAAATGCTTCAAGCATTAGAGGAACCAGAGCAAAGCCAGAAATTATCGCAGTCAGAGCTTCCAGAGGCACAAGAGCCGCCAGTATCGGCACAAGAGATCCCTATAGAGAATATGACAACGAACGATTACGCCAGTCCAACATTACAAAGCTTGGAAAGTTCCCGCCGCCCCAGAGTAGAAACAATTTGCGAGCAATGTCCAAACTCGGTGTGGTTCAGTTTACCCAAGGAAGTGAAGTGTTATTGCAGAGTAATGTATCTCATAACGTGGTCGAACAAAGATCAGAGCGTGATAAACAATTGCGATGGAGTTTATCTAGGGCAGGAGGACTAACTGAGAGTAAAGATCCCGAGTATAAAGAAAAGTCAGCGCTTAAATCTGTTGATAAATACATCAATGAGCGCAATACTAAACGAACTGTATTTAACGATATATCGAAGCATTATGCATTTAATAGTACTGATGCCGGTCTTTATGTTTACAGCGGATTTAGAAATGTTGATGGTCAATTATTAACCCTTTTAAAGTCAGATAAAGGAGTGTTTGTTTTACCTTCTGATCATAAGACTGTTAATAGGCTTCGTAAAGCCAGAATTGGGCATGAAGTTACTGTAGATAATATTGGAAAAATAACCTTAGTTCGGAGAGGTGTTTCAAGATGAAGGACGTAAGAAATAACAAAGTAGGACCACAAACACAGAAAAAGAAAAAGCCAAATTATAAGCTAATGATTTTAAGCTTACTTGTTCTTGTCATATCACTTTCTGCATCGACGCAATACTTCGCCAGCGTATTTCTTTATGACCCCAAACTTGGGGGAAATTTTAACGGGATTTACCCCCCTTACTCTATTTTGTTGTGGGCTTCTGAGTGGTCAGGCCGCTATCAGGCTGAATTTATAGATGCAGGCTCAGTTGGTTTGGTTTTCTTCGCGGTTTTTTGTTTTGGCTTAATCATTTACAAAATGGCCACTGCGCATAGCGCTAAGGCAGAAGACTTTATGCATGGTTCTGCTCGATGGTCGGACAAAAAAGATATAAAAGCATCATCCTTATTGTCAGACCTTGGGGTGTATGTCGGTGGCTGGATAGATAAGTCAGGAACATTAAATTATTTGCGACATAACGGAGCAGAACATGTTTTGTGTTATGCGCCAACGCGAAGCGGTAAAGGGGTAGGGCTAGTAATTCCCACATTATTAAGCTGGACTCATAGCACTGTAATCACAGACTTGAAAGGCGAGTTATGGGCTTTGACTTCTGGCTGGCGCAAGAAACATGCAAAGAATAAAGTGCTTAAATTTGAGCCTGCTTCATCTAATGGTTCTGTGTGTTTCAATCCATTAGATGAAATTAGAATTGGTACTGAATATGAAGTTGGAGACGCACAAAATTTAGCAACATTAATTGTAGATCCTGATGGTAAAGGGCTTGTAGACCATTGGCAAAAAACGGCTCAGCCGCTGTTAGTAGGTTGTATTTTACATCTTTTGTATAAATCGAAAAATGAAGGGGTTTTAGCCACTTTGCCAGAAGTAGATAAGATGCTATCAGACCCGAATCGCTCTATATATGAACTGTACACAGAAATGACACAATACAGTCATTTCAATGGCGAAAATCACCCTGTGGTTGGTTCGGCAGGTAGAGACCAATTAGATAGACCAGATGAAGAATCAGGCTCAGTTTTATCTACTGCAAAAAGCTACCTTTCTTTATTTAGAGACCCAATAGTTGCGCGTAATGTCTCAAAATCTGAATTCAGAATTAAAGACCTAATGAACTACGATGATCCAGTATCGTTGTACATAGTGACTCAGCCTAGAGATAAAGCAAGATTAACCCCCCTTGTTAGAATTTTAATCAACATGATCATAAGGCTCAATGCAGATGATTTAACGTTTAAAGACGGTGAAGCTGTGAAGTCATATAAACACCGAATGTTGATGATGTTAGATGAATTCCCTAGCTTGGGAAAGCTAGATATATTGCAAGACTCTTTAGCGTTCTTGGCTGGTTACGGCATTAAATGTTATTTAATTTGCCAAGATATAAATCAACTCAAAAGTGAAAAAACTGGATATGGCCGCGATGAACAAATTACATCTAATTGCCATGTTCAAAATGCTTATCCACCTAACCGCCTTGAGACAGCGCAGCACCTATCAAAGTTAACGGGTGTTACGACTGTAGTCAAAGAGCAGAAGACAACCAGTGGGAGACGAACTAGCGCATTATTATCTAATGTTTCAGTGACTATGACTGAAACAGCAAGACCGCTGTTAACAGAAGATGAATGTATGCGTATGCCAGCCCCTAAAAAGGATGGTGATAAAATTATTGAATCAGGTGACATGATTATCTATGTCGCAGGTTATCCAGCGATATATGGCAAGCAAATTTTATATTTTCAAGATGCCACATTTATGGCGCGAGTCAAAGTTTCAGCCCCTGAAATCAGCGACAAACTAATCAATATTCACGATACCCCAAAACAGGAAGTTTCATTATGAAATCTCTTTCGGTGTGTAGTCCACTCTCTAAAATTGAATTTACAAAAACGTTCTTAGTGCTATGGACTAGAAATTTAACGATTTGTTTGATTGTTATGTTTTTTACTTCCTTGGTGTTGTTTGTTCTTGGGGGCAGAGTTAATTACACACCTAGTTATCCAGTTGGTCTCTATTGGACATTGGATAAGACCCCAGAAAAAGGCGATTTAGTTACATTTTGTCCTGCTGATAATGATTTTTTTAAAGAAGCCAAAAAGCGCCAATACATTGCTGCGGGTTTTTGTACGGGGGGGTACGGTGAATTGATGAAAAAAATTGTCGCGTTAGAGGGTGATACGGTGACAGCTAATTACGAGGGGGTAACGGTAAATAATGTAAAACTAATCAATTCGAGGAACATTGGTACTGACCGCCATGGCAGAGAGTTAGGACAATATTTAGCCCACAACTACAAGTTAAGTAAAGAGGAAGTATTACTAATGTCGGACTATAACGCCAGCTCATTTGACGGAAGATATTTTGGCATTCAAACGACTTCGCAAATAACGAATGTTGTTAGACCCATCTTAACGGAGGGTAAAAAATGAGACTCTTTATAGCTGAAAAACCTGAACTGGCCAAAGCGATTGTTGATGGACTCGGGGGAGGGATAAAGAAAGACGGTTATTATGATTGCGGGGATGATTACGTTACTTGGTGTTATGGCCATATGTTAATGCTACAAGACCCAGAGGATTACGATCCTAAATATAAGAATTGGACTCTCGACCATTTACCAATTGCATTTATACCTTGGAAATTAAAGGTAAATCCTAGTAGTAAAGACCAACTAAAAATCATAATTAAACTGCTTGAAGATAGTACTTCTTGTGTCGGAGCGGGCGATCCTGATCCTGAAGGGCAAAATTTGATTGATGAAATACTTGAATATGTAGGTTATTCAAAGCCTTGTGAAAGGATACTGATTAATGATAACAACACTAAATTAGTTCAAAAAGCGTTAGATAATTTAACTCCAAATAAAAATTATGTAGGTCTATATCATTCAACTTTAGCCCGTTCAGTTTGTGATCAATTGTATGGTTATAACATGACAAGGTTATACACTTTAAAAGCCCAAGAAAAGGGATATCAAGGGGTGTTATCTGTCGGTAGAGTTCAAACACCAGTGTTAGGTTTAGTTGTTCGTCGTGATCTTGAACATGAGTCACATACTAAATCATTTTATTATGGTGTATCAGGCATTTTTACATTTGGGGACTGTACATTTCAGGCCAAATATAACGTTGATGAAACAGATCCAATTGATGAAAAAAATAGGCTTCTTGACAGAGCTTTTGCAATGTCTATTAAAGCTGATATTGCATCACTAAAAGCGACAATTGAGAAAGCGGCTACATCAAATAAAAAAACCAGCCCACCATTACCCTTTAATTTATTAAAACTGCAAGCGGAGGCAAGTAGAAAGTTCGGCTATAAGCCAGAGCAAGTTAAAAATGTCACTCAGGCGCTGCGAGAAAAATATAAATTAATTACTTACAATCGTTCAGATTGCCAGTATCTAAATGATGAACATCATGAGAGTGCAAGTGCTGTTTTAAAAGCAATTGGTGAAACCGCATCACTATTTAGTAATGCAATTAACGCTGCTGATCCATCGATAAAAAGTAAAGCATTTAATAGTTCAAAAGTTAGCGCTCACCATGGAATTATCCCTACCGAAGCTACAGCTAATTTTTCAAGTCTGTCAGAGCCAGAACAGAAAATTTATCTTCTAATTGCTAGAGCATACATCGCCCAGTTTTTCCCTCCTTATGAATATGCGCAAACTGATTTGCTAATTACGTGTGGAAATAAATATTTTTCTTGTCGCTCCAACGTTCCTATCAACCAAGGATGGAAAGCTCTTTATAAAAATGACATTGGAAACCAAGAGGTATCCGATGATGATACTAATTTAAATAGCGATTTAACCCCTCTTTATGTTGGTCAAATTGGTGAGTGTAATGAAATAGAAATTGTTGATAGAGAGACTAAACCTCAACCTAGATACACGATGGATACATTACTAAATGACCTAACTAGAGTAGCGAAATACATCAAAGATCCTGCGCTGAAAAAATCATTAATTGAACGAGATAAAGATAAGTCGGGGGAGCATGGCGGCATCGGAACATCTGCGACCAGGGACACTATCATTTCGGGCTTATTTGAGCGTGAATTTTTAACTGAAAATGGTAAAGAAATTATTAGCACTCAGATAGCTAGGGATTTTTATTCAATCATACCTGACGAAGCTAAATACCCTGATATGACTGCTGTATGGCATCAGAAGCAATTATTAATCGAAAGCGGCAACTACAGTCATATCGACTTCATTAATGAGCTTGTGGAGTACATACAAGAACAAATAACCAATATTAATGCCAATGGATTGGGTGATCTGAACATCAAAGTATGGGCTTGCCCTGAATGCTCAAAACCTATGAGAAAAATCAAAGGAAATAAAGGCTTTTTTTGGGGGTGCACTGGCTATCAGGAAGGGTGTAAAACAGCATTACCCGATAAGAACGGTACTCCTTATAGAACTAACAAACCTTCATTGAAACCATCGGAACAGTATAAGTGCGGTTCATGTGGGGAAGGCTTGATACGTAGACCAAGTAAGAAAAAGTATTTTTGGGGATGCAGTAAATACCCTGATTGTTCGCAAAGTTACCCCGATGCAAAGGGGCGACCTATTTACCCAACTAAAAAGGTGTCGTGATATGAATAATGAAATAGCAAACACTGAAACTGAAAATGAAATTTTAGCCGCTAAATTATTGGATGCTGAAACCCCTTCTTATGTTGTTTCTGTTGATCCAGATGAAGCGGAGAGTATGGGGGCATTTAAGGAAGATGCATTAAGTGAAGATGATGCACTAGCAAGCTCAATTGATGGTAATTAATCAAAATGGCATCTTCAAATGTAATGTCAGTGAAACGCGTGGAGGAATTAGCAGCAGAATTTCTTAACGAATACAAAGGTAATATTGATGTGTTACCTATCATTAAAGATAAACAGGAAGAAATTTATGGCCAAGAAAACTCAGTCGAAAACAGCGGAATCAAAATCGCAGGGGCATACCACCCCTCAAAACGTATCGTTACCCTTGTCGCTTCCAATTTGGATAACGACGAAGACGTTAGAACAACCTTGCGACACGAATTGCTCGGACACTACGGACTCAACACGCTCGAAACCGAAGACAAATTAGGACTGTTACTGCACGTTCGATCGTCTGAGAATGAAGACTCATTAAAAGAGATTTGGGAAAAAGTTAACGCACTATACCCAACAAAAAACGGGCTAGAAAAAGCCGAAGAAGTTTTTGCACACGTTGCCGAACAGCAAGAAACCCTTCTTGTTGATAATAACACCCCACGGTTTTCAACCGCCACTGATGAAGTCATAACAAAAGCACATTTAATTATTGAAGCCAAAATTATTTCTGACGAAATTAAAGCCGGCGTTCGAAGTTTAAAAGTGTTTCCTGCTACTGATTACGACCAATTTAAAATGAAGGACAAAAATATGAAAAACGATAAAAAGCCGTTTCATGAAACCGTCGCTGAAAAAATTATTGAACAATTGGAGCAGGGAACAGCACCATGGCAAAAACCTTGGAAAGCCGGAGGGGATGATGCATTTCTTCCATATAATCCGACCACTGGAAATAGATATAAAGGTATTAACGCTTTGCATCTGATGGCGCAAGGTAAAGAAGATCAACGGTGGCTGACTTATAAGCAAGCTTCATCAATGGATGCTCAAGTAAGAAAAGGTGAAAAATCTACAGCTATACAGTTTTGGAAATTTACAGAAGAAAAAACTAAACGAGATGAAAAAACAGGCAAACCAGTTTTAGATGCCAAAGGTAATAAAGTTAAAGAAATAGTTAAGCTTGAGCGGCCAAGAGTCTTTTATGCTCATGTGTTCAATGCCTCACAAATTGACAATATGCCTGAGCAAATAAAGCAAGATAAAACAGAGCAGCAATGGACGCCAATAGAACGTGCTGAAAAAATACTGGCAGCTTCTGGTGCAAAAATAATGCATACACAGAATGATAATGCCTTTTATCGTCCTGCATCTGATGAAATTCACATGCCTAGAAAAGAGTTGTTTGATACTGCTGATAAGTACTATGCAACAGCACTCCACGAATTGGGACATTGGACTGGGCACGAAACTAGACTTGATAGACCGTTGAATAATCCGTTCGGTAGTGAAGGATATGCAAAAGAAGAGTTGAGAGCTGAAATTTCTTCTATGTTGCTCGGTGAAGAAATACAAATTGGTCATGATCCTGAACAACATACCGCTTATGTTGGTTCATGGATAAAAGCACTTAAAGAAGATCCATTAGAGATATTTAGAGCTGCGGCAGATGCCGAAAAGATAACGGGTTTTGTTCTCTCTTTGGAGCAGAAACAGATCATTGATAAACAAGCAGAGCTTGATGAAGTTGATATAAATGCTGAACTGCGCGAAAAATTAATAAGTGAAGCAGGTGAATCTCTCATTAGAGAGGGTGAAGATTATAACCCTCTTGCAACGTACCTTAACCTTTTAAAAACTGCTGATAGCTTGGGATTTGATACTGCATTGAAGCGTTCAGGAGATAATAGTCAATTCGATAAGGTAGATCTTACATACAGTAAAAATGGCGTTGAATACCCAGTTATTACTGAAATCAGTATTGGGGATGGAAAAGCTCTCACTAGTGTTGATAGCACAAGAGTTTCAGGGACTGCTTTCACAGATAGTAAAGACTGGCAATCAGAAGCATTAATAGATGGATTATCGTTAGCAGAAAAAAATATTATTGAGGCTGATGCAACCAGTTATGAAAGTTTAGGATTGAAGGTGCTTGATTCAACAGTTAAAGCTAGTGATAACTTAGACTCTGTATATTTCACCCTAAGCAATATGGAAGCTGTGTTAAGCAAATATGAAATGACCGAAGATATGCCAGCTAAAGATGCGTTAGCTATGGCTAAACTATCAACGGCCATAGAAAAAATAGGTGAAGTAATCCAAGAAAGGCAAGAGAGTAAACGGGAGGAACGTATTTTGACTGATGAACAAATTAAAGTGTCACTTTCAAAAGAACAATATTCAGCGTGGGAGTACATCAAAGAAACAGCATTGATGAAAGCCGCTGTCCCCACTTTGCAAAACATTGATGCGGATAAAGCGAGTGTAACATTTGCACCTAAAAATCTGTTTGAAGGGTTAACCAGTGAGATAGATTTAACAGATCAGAGAGCCAGTGTTAGAAGCGTTTTAGACAACGAGCAACAAGACAATTTAGAAGCTGCCTTAAATAATGCTCTATTGCGTGTCAGAGTGCAGAAATTGGAAGAGGACAAGCCGAATACTACAAATGAATTTGTGAGCGCTCAAGAGCCAGCTAGCCAAGAGTTTACGCAATCAAGTGAAATTAAATATATTGATGTTCCATACAAAGAAAAAAATGAAGCTAAAGAACTTGGTGCGAAGTGGAGCAAAGAAGAAAAGAGTTGGTATATCCCCCCTAATGTTCCAGCTGAGCAATTTAGTAAATGGGAAAAGGAAACTTCTTCTACCTTACCTGCAGAAGAAAAACGCCCTTCTGACAATCAGGTAAAAGAAGACAAATTATATTTAGCTGTACCTTTCTCTGAAAAAGAGATCGCTAAGAGCGCAGGGGCTAAATGGGATAAAAGTGCAAAAAGCTGGTTTGCAGATGAAAGTAGCGATATGAGCGTATTACAAAAATACACATTGAATAGTGAAGTAGCTCATGACCCTGCTTTATCGCCCCAAGAAGAATTTAAAGACGTCTTACTCTCTATGAAAGCGGTTGTGATAAATGAGCATCCAGTTATGGACGGCAGTAAACAACGTATACAAGTTGAAGGTGACAAACCAAATGAAAAGTCAGGATTTTATGTGGCATTTTCTGATGGTATGCCTAATGGCTTTTTTACAAACAACCGCACCGGGGAATCAACTAAGTGGAAATCTAAAGGTTACTCATTGAGCGACGAAGAACGAGCGCACCTACAGGCCACCGCTGCAACTAAATTAGCAGAGCGTGAAGCGGTTAAAGTTGAAACTCAAACTCGAATATCGAATGAATTAAGTGAGTTTTTTAATGCCTCACCTGCTGCCTCTGCTCATGGCCATGAATATCTAAATACAAAACAAATTAAGGGTAACGAGGCCAAGATAGCGACTGTGGCCACATTGGAAAGCTTAGGTAATTCTAATGTGAAAGTGGCAACTAGCATAAATGAGGCGCAAGAGTTACGAGCGGATAAAAACCATATTGTTTTTATGCAGGGTGATTTACTTATACCTGCTCGTGATGAAGACGATAAGTTATGGTCTATTCAGTCCATACAGGATAACGGATTCAAAGGCTTTTCATCTGGTGCCAAAAAAGAAGGCAATTACTGTATTACTAGCGAACAAAAATCGCTTTCCGATGTTGACGCAATAATTATCAGTGAGGGATATGCAACATCTAAAACTGTCTCTAATGTGGTTAATAATAGTGTAGGAACGGTGGCTGCGTTCGATAGCAATAACCTTAAAGTAGTGGCTGAAAAGCTCGCTAAAAAGTATCCAGATAAGCCCATCATTATAGCAGGGGATGACGATAGAAAGTCTGAACTAAAACCGCCTCACTTTATAAATACAGGGAAAGTAAAAGGCAATGAGGCTGCGACAGCAGTAAAAGGGTTGGCTGTGTTTCCTGTATTTGCTCATGGTGAAGCTGAGAATGGTTTATCTGATTTCAATGATTTAGCAGTCAAAAGTAAGCTTGGAAAAGACGCGCTGACCAGACAAATAAACAGCGCTGTCATCAAAGCATTAGAAGCGACTAAGCAATCTAAAGTGGCTCAACAACAGAGCGAACAGAAGCTAGAGCAAAAAAGAGAACAAGCTACTTATTTAACCCCTCCTAAGAGGAAAGTAGCCAGCAGGTAAATGAAGTTGATAGGGCTGTGTTAAAAAATAAAAACACAGCTCTATTCCTTAATATTTTTTCATTTCATATATTCAAGTAGATCCGTTGTTCAAACGGTTGGAGTTAAGCATTAACGTTTCTTATAACAAGTGTGAAGCTGCGCCCTTACTCACCCGTTCAAACTCGTTGCACTCCTTTAGCTGCGGCTTGCGTTGAGTCACTTGTTAACGTCACTTATAAGGCTTTCATAAACTCCAATTTCACATACGGAGCTACATCATGAATACAAATAGCCAAGTCAAATTTAAAGAAGTTAATAAAGCTGAGTTCAAAGCTTTTGTAAAACAAAATAACCTTACTCCAATACATAATTTTCAATGTCAAGACATGCAAGATGATTACATCAATGTAAGCAGTCAAGTCCTCGCTACTCATGAAATGATCGCTTGCCAAGATATTTATTCGATACCGGAATAAATAGGATACATTCTAATTGACTTTAAACTGTATTTATATACAGTTCTTTTCATGCCGTGCATTCGAAGAAAATACCACTACAGCAATATTTATATGTCACCTAATATCACTCTTGGGAAGTTACCTATGTGTGGGCAAACAGTACAAGTCCTAGTTGGTGATCACTGGAAAAATATTCATTTTGTCGGCTTTACTAACCTAGCTAAATCATCTGAGCAAAAAACAGCATCGATAATTGGCCTAACGGGTTATACAGAAGGCGATCAGATTTTCGGTAAGTGGCAAGAACTATGTAGTGAAGATATATTACTTGGCTGTTTTTCTGCTAATGGGGTAGAGCTTGTTATCGAAAATATGTCTCCAATTATATTGGGACGATACGTTGAAAAACCTCAAAACCAAAACGTTAACAATATTGTTTCAATTTTTGCTGATCGGGCTGAATAAACAGTCTTAATAGCAGGCTGTAACGGGCTATAACCGCAACTAATAATACAAACAATACGAGCTGTTATATTGTTTGTATTTTAGCCGCTAAAATTCAAGTGTTTCTTTATTTCAGTATTAAATAAAGCATCAGTGTATCTATACATATTAGTGTGAGGGTGATACTAGAAAATAAGAGTTTATTGGAGGAATCATTTTTTGAAAATTGAACCATGTCTGGAAGGGCTTTATTTAATTTTTTGAAATTTTCTTTCAATGATGTTGCTACGTAAAAAGCACTTAAAGTTGCGTATATACAAAAAACGCTGAGTGCCACTAACGAGGTTGATACGGCTATTTTAGCGTAAACTGATAGTTCGAAAGCTTGAGCCGTAATGGCCAAGTGAGCGAAATAGGCTGCAATAGATGACACATGTACGTTAAAAATAGCAATTACATTTAATGCTGCTTTTCGCCATTTTTGTGCATTTTCAGAGTACGTGGTGATTGTATTATTATCTCTGTTATATGAGCAGTAAGGTGCGACTTCTTTATATACTGAGAAAGCTTCGACACGATTAGGTAAAGCATGAAGCAGCTTAATTATATCAATGGGGATATAGCACTTGTAATACTTGTGGGAGAGTAATAAAGTATCATACTGCGATATAATGCAGATATTACTTTTTGGCAGACAAAATCAAAACCGAAAAAATAAAGTTTCATACTGAAACTTAAATAAGCTCCATGTCGGAGCTTATTTAAAGTAATAAAGTTTCATACTGACCAAGTGAATTAGTTCTGACTTCTATCGGTGCATATAGTCAACTCATACACTTTGCGGAAATCTTCCTCGAAGCTTTGCTTTCCCTCAGGGATTGACTCTATAAGGTACTTAAATGCGTTGCGGCCTTGCCTTCCCCAAGCCCCGCTATCCAATTGCTGATTATACCATTCTTTAGCTTTAACACGGCACCCTAGAATATCATTTAGCCTATACTCTCTAAAGCAGACTTGCTTAGAATAGCCTACTACTTTTTCTTCCCAAAAAGGACTTTTGTCGGATAAATCTGACAAAAAGTTGGCCAAAATTCCTTCAGGATTGAGTTCACCTGGCAAACAAATATAATTTTTTAACCTTGCATTTTTAATTTTATCTCTAGCATCCCCGTCTAAAATCACTATGGAGTTGGGGAAAGAGAAACTGGTGACTTTCTTTTGGCCTAACTGAATAAGGTTCCCACAACCCAAGCTTATTTCTGGGAATTGAAGGTTTTTAAACTTGTTCCCAAGTAGCGCTTTTGCGAAGTGAATACATTCCTTATCTTCAGTGTAAACAGGAATTTTAGGTACTTTAGCAGCCTTTCCTATTGTAACATTGAGATTATGTGTAATTTGCTCAAAGCTTGGGCTTTCTTCCGCACATACTTCACCGTCAACCTTTTTAAGGTAAACAGTATTAAATTGCTCATTTCGGCCCTTTCCACTTTTTAGTTCAGAAATCCGCTCAAGCATGTGTAAGGAATGGGTTGTAGCTATGATTTGAATATCATGCTTTTTACAAACCGAACTCAAGACTTCCATAAGCTTGACTTGAGATGCTGGATACAAGGTTGCATCGATTTCATCGATTGCAAGAATTCCACCCTTATAATCATCTGGATATTTACTCTTTAACCTTTGGAAAGAAATAATTGCGAGTAGAATTCTCCCTAGGTTATCTTGTCCCGCAGAGTTAGAATTCCAGTCATAATGGTCCGTAGTAACTCCTATGGTGTTTTTATTACTACTTTCCAAGTAATCTACGGATTCGAGGTTATCATTGCTCAACAGGATCTTATTGTAATTATCTGAAAACCAATCTGTTTCTTTCTGAGATAGCTGGATATCTTTTTCCTGTACTCTGCCTGCTTCCGCTATAGGTATCAAACGCTTTAAGCTTAAAAATATAACAGGTAATTGAACATATCCACTACCAGCATCTCGCTTTCCTTTTTGCCAAAAACGAATGCTTTCCTTGCCTTGATGTTTTCTGACTATACTCTCAATTGCAAACCCTCCATGTTCATCAGTATCAGGATGCATGTTTTTATCCCTAAGATAAAGAGTCCAATTATGCTCTCCTGGTAAATCAAGGGTTGGCGATAGCCTGAATTTATCCTGAAATGCTGAGCGAAAAGAGCCTCCCGTTAAAGGCTTTTCATTTGAGAATGGGTGCCCAGCAGAGGGAATGGTAAATGTTTGTGTGAGAATACCTAATAAAGTGCTTTTTTGAGTTCCGTTTTGGCCCGCAATTAATGTTATATAATCTCCAAGGGAGAATTCAACGTCTTTGAAGCCTCTAAATAAGCTTATGCTCACTTTATTAATAATCATAATTTATTCTTATACTTCCAATGTGAAACGGCTATTTTTCCTGTAAGAAAATGGTAGCAAGTCCTTCAAACAATAATCACGCCTTAGGAGAGCACTTTTTACGATAATGTTTCCTAACCTCTGCAAATGTCACATCAGGTTTAAATCCTGTTTTCTCCAATTCTGGTGAATGTATAATGACCTCAGAACCTTTGCACTTAGTTTGGGCCGTATAAGTTAGACCAAACGATTCTGGTGCATACTCAGAATAAATCCCACAAATTTCTGGCGTGTCATCGTAAGTGACTATCCATGGTTGAGTAATTCGTTTTATGCTTTCAAATAGTCGATAGTGATCATCATGTTCAAAATAGTTCTGATATAACCCTTTCCCTTTGACGTAATAAGGAGGATCAATATTAACAAACGCCGGCCCCTCAATATCGGGAATATGCTCTTCGATAAATTGAGTTGCATCTAAATTCGTTAGCCTTATATCATGCCTTCTTTCAGCGATAGCCCTTATTTGCTCAACAAGGCGCTCCTTGTTAAATCTACAATCAAGCTTATATTCTCCTTCTTGTTTCAACCCACCTATGACACCAGCTTTTATTATTCCTGACCTATTAGTTCTGTTTAAGAAAAAAGTAGCAAAACCAAGTCTCAGGTAATCATTAGGTTTTTCTCTATAAATCTCACGTTGCTGATACCACTCATCCATCGAAACAGGGGTGGATTGAATTAATTCGCAAAGCTCGTCTGTTTTATACAGTACGCAATACCAGAATGCATGAATGGCAGGATCTAAGTCATTTATATATACTTTTCGTGCATGACCATTGAGTAAAAGATACCAAGCGATTGCACATCCCCCCGCGAAAGGCTCAACATAAGCAGCCCCTTCGAGGTCGTTTAATTTCATTGTCTCCAGCACATACGCTGTCAACTTAGATTTTCCACCAGGGTATCTTAAAGGAGAGAAGAACATCAAATTTCCTTCAAACTAATCAATACACTAAACAGTGGAGCTAGCATGTCCCAAAACCGATTAAGAAACTGAGCTTCAACTTTGTGTACCTTACTACCATGAATATACTCATTTAGAGTATTGAGGCTATGGTCGTTACTATTTTGCAGTAGCTGATCAATCACTTTGTTTGCATCACGGTCATCTATAAATTCCCCGCGTAAGATCTTTAGTTTTTGGCTGAGTGTAATTTCATGATACCCCTTTCTTTCCCTTCTGGCCATCTCTGTTTTTAAATCGCAGTTGGCTATATATTCATCAACCGCTAACTCTAAAAAAATACGGAGCGATGCAGCTGAAACATTGGGGTATCTGTAAACAGGTAGTTTCTGTAACTCATCAAACAAAGACCTAAGCTTATAACTTTTAGACGTAATAGCATGATACTTATCTGTAAGTTGCCTACGTTTAGGATCTCCTTTCAATGACACTTTAACATCAGGTTTTGGCTCTCCATCTTTACTACTTGATGGTGTGTCAACGGAATGCTCAGAAGGATCATCTTGGACAGGTAAAGGGGAAGCTGTATTATCAGCAGCTTCATCTATTGATTGTACTTTGGGTAAGTAGTCAAAAATTTCTTGGAACTTCGAGTCTATGGTCCTCGTATTAACAATAAAACCAAGCTCATTGTTTTTATCGAACATCAACTTTAAAAGTTTTGCATACGCAGCATAGAAGCTATTTGGCTCTGCGTTGATTGTAGCTCCATTTTCATCAAATTTAATATGCCACGCTTCTCGTACTTGACTATTACCAAACCAGCGTTCCAAAACTGTCATATTAATACGGTGGCTATAAACTAACTCTCGTTCCGCGACTGCCAAATATGCGGTAACTTCCTGGCGGGTGGCTATATCTCGAATTTTCACATAGCGCAAGGCGTCGATAATTGCAGCTCTTTTGAATCCAGTTACACTAATAGTTTCATCAATATCCTGCCCTACAGAATCATAAACGCTAATTATAAAACGTTGCTGCTGCAAGCGCTGCCATCTGATTTGATTACTAGCAAGAGAGTGGCGCTGCAAGATATACCAACGTGATTCCTCGTAAGAAGGGGCTAAGCACACCTTAATCTTTTCAATTTCATCTCGATCGATTGTACGAGATAAATGCACCACGGTTTTACGAATTGATAATGGAGCTTTTTCGGGAGAACGTAATAATTTGAGCGCCATGACACGACGGTTGCCTTCGGCAACAACGAATTGTTTATCTTCATTTTGCCAAACTACGACAGGGTCGACAGACATAAATCCACGAGCTGCTATGGACTTTATAAGTGCTAAGAAGTTTTGCTCATCAATTGGATCAGCAATTAATTCTTCTACATAATCTCGAACAGTAACTAACTTGTTAGATGGGTCAAGGCGAGGATTGTCATGCCACAGTTTCAGATTATCAACTGACCGCAATACTCTGCTTTCCCACCAATTTTTCTTCTCGTTTGACACGGCTTTCCGTCCTATGTATTCGTTTATACTCCCTAATGCACATAAGAATACATTGACATCAAAGATAACGTAACCCTTATGATTAACAGAGTGTTGCAGCAACTAACTTAATTGCCTGTGCACCCTAGCTGTAACGGCTCGCGAACTTAAACACGCCGACTTGATTACATCCGCACTTTTGGACTCAGATTAAGTGAGAATAAACCAATGACTCGGCCCACATTCATTAAGAATGAACTCACTTTAATCAGGAACGGGCTTGCAAACATAATCAGTCGGCTCACTTTATTTGAGAATTAGATTGGTAGTCCAGCTTCCCGCATTTCGGCGGTCATTTCCTTTGCCCTGCTAGGTTCTAAATCACCTTTGAATAACTTACGTACTTCCGCTGGCCTGTAGCGGAACTGTTCTGCAATGACGCGCTCATTGTAGCCATGTCTGATTAGCGTTGGTTCGATTTCATCAATACGGCTGGACAGCGTTTCTTCCAGTAAATCAACATTGATAGGTTTGACACCAACAGCGTATGCCTCTTCCAAAGCAAGAGTAAGATGCTGTTCTACTTGCAGAGGCGTAGATAAATGTTCAGCCAAATAATCTATCGCTTGGTCGTCGATAACGTCTTTAGGTTTAATGTTGTCATTGGTACATTTATCTAACAGCCAATGAATATAGTCACGCAATATGCCTTGTGAGGCGTCGAGCGACATGGTGACGGTACGGTAGCCTACCTCTTCCATTGTAGGTGATTTAAGGTCGTTTCTGAGTTTGGGATGCCCAGCCAAGACAATAGAAAGCTTGCCGCCACCTTCATGAATCACTTCCATTAGGCGCTTTAGGCCAGTGAGGGTACGGTGGTGCAGGTCATGCGCTTCATCACAAAATAGTACGACTGGCTTTTTACTCTTCTTAATGAGTTCCTGTAAATCTCGCTCTCGCTTCTCACCAAGTTTAGGCACTCTGTAGTCGTTATCACCAGATACATCGTAGAACAACGCTGTGATCAACGTGGTTAAATTCGTCTTGGACTTTTCAACTGACAGTGACTTGGCCACAATCACTTTTTTCTCTACGGCCAACTGTTTTTGAATGCGCTCCAGGTAGGTTGTCTTGCCAATACCGACTACACCAGTCAGGGCGATAAGTTGGCCTTCAGGTATAATTTTCTTGAGTTGTTTGAACAACCGTTTGGCCGTATCGGTTTCAAAGAAATCTGCATCCCTAAAATACTTCTTTATGCCAAAGTGTTCCATGACTTCAATTTGCATGTTCCCCACTCCTATTATTGAAATATTCTTTTATTCGTTTCATTACAGCCTCTTTGTCTAACGAATTAGACAAGATAGCATCAATCATATCCCTATCGCCCTGTTCCAGTATTGCCAATGGCTTACCCAAATATTTAGATATAGCGAGCTTAGCCTTCAGAATGTTTTCGTATTGTTTTTCATAAAACGGATCAGGGTCATCAAACTCTCTGGTAGGTACAGGCTCTACAATTTGTTTCATGGCCGAAATAACCTCACTATTTGTATCACCCGTCTCAGGCAATTTAAGTGACTTTGCTAGTGTTTCAAGTTTATCTAATCGCTGCTCATTCTTGGTCTTTTTGAATTTTCTGTACCTGAATAACGGCACTGGCCCACTGATCGGGAAGTAAGCACCATAGCGCTGGCCGTCATATTCAACATAAAGTTCATCGTCGAACAATCCCCACCAAAGCACGACTTTTTCTCCTGCTAAATCGGCATCTATTTCATAGACACTACCATCAACAGTTATTCTCGCATCAATTCCGACCGTTCGTTTTTCTGGCTCTCTAGCAAAGGCGCAATACCGCTCCCAAGAACACATTTTTTTGACTACACCATCAATATTCTTCAGCCAGTCATCCATACGAGAATGCGGCTCTGCTCGATGCTGGTGATCATTGTATTTAATTAGATAGTCACTCAACATTTCGTTGGCTTCTATCTCGTTTTTAGGCTCCCGCAAGTGGTAAAGTACCTCGTGGCATTCTTTAACTGTCCGGAAAGCACGTTCTACTTTACCTTTTGACCGCGCAGTCTTGCGGCGCTTGTCTTTGCTATCCGGCATATGTATTTTTATTTCAATACCAAGGAAGCGCATGACATTCTGAAACACGGTGCTTTTTGCAATTGGCCCATTGTCCATATAAATAACGTTGGGAATGCCATGAAACGGCATGTCAGGATCATCTTTTGTAGCCATTGCATCAAAGAGGAAGCGCAAAGCGTTACCTGCATCCTCACCATGTACATTGCGATATTGTTGATAGCATACGCCTGATCTGTCATCCACTATCGAGTAGAGCATAAGAATGGGTAAGCCTTTTGATTTGTCGTACCAGACAGGCTCATCAACACTTTTTAAATCAGAGGGGCTTAAATCAAACTGCCAACACTCGTTACTATGTTTCGCTTGGAATCTTACCGCTGGTGCATTTTTTATGAGGTTGGATTTATCCAGTCCATAGAGCGAGAGATACCTATTCACAGTAGCTTTATTCAATAGTCCTTTAGATAGTTTGATAAAGCCATATTCAGAATCAACGCCTGTAGATTCCAATACGTCTAATGCGGTGACAGTCGAAATATGCCGACCGTTCTTATTGGTTGTTCTGATTTTGAGTGCAGCAATGATTTCACAATACTGCATCATCTTTTCTTCAGGGATATTGCGTGGCCGACCAGCATCAGAACGTTGAACTGACTTTGGTTTCTTTACTTGAGATAGTTGGCGGTAAAGGGTGCTTTCTGATACGCCATAAAGATCTGAGGCTTGTTTGATAATTTCTCGCCTCGCAGCATCACGCGCCGGAAGATTATCTATCCTTCGGTGTAGATCAATTAGTACCTCTTGCGCTATCCGTTTTGATGCCATTAATTCGTTAATTGTGCCTGTTTGTCAGATTTCCCAATATCAACCCCTCGTATTCTCAGGTACTTATACAACGTTGACCTGGCAATACTCAGTTGGTCGCAAATATCTGTAATACTCAATTTTCCATCTTTATATAGTGCTTCAGCCGCCGCTGCTTTATTCTCAGCTTCTTTAGATAGACCTTCAGGCCTACCGCCTTTTCTGCCTCTTGCTCTAGCTGCTTCCAAACCTGCTTTGGTTCTCTCGGCTATTAGCTCTCTTTCGAACTCTGCTATAGATGCAAATATATTGGTGATTAAACGGCCTTGGGCAGAAGTGGTATCGACTGGATCATTTAGACTTACCAAACCAATTTGTTTTTCGGTTAGTGAGTCAATCAGTTCAATAAGGTGTTTTAACGACCTACCCAGCCTGTCTAATTTATAGACAACGATAACATCACCCGCTCTTAACTGAGAAATCAGATTATCCAGTGACGGCCATCGACACAGTGCAGAAAAACCTCGTCGAGGGCGCTTTACTTGTCATCGTTGTACTATTTGTTTTGCTTGGGAATGTGCGCGCTGCACTTATTACAGCCGCTGTAATCCCCCTGGCAATGCTTGCCACGATATCGGGCATGGTCAAAACCGATGTGTCTGCTAACTTGATGAGTTTAGGCGCACTGGATTTTGGCTTGATTGTCGATGGCGCAGTTATCATTGTTGAAAACTGTATCAGACGATTATCCGAATCCCAGAAGCAAAACGGCGCAACTCTACCGCTCAAAGAAAGACTGAATGTCGTATATGAAGCCACTCATGAAGTCATACGTCCTAGTTTGTTTGGTGTATTGATCATTACTATTGTTTATATCCCCTTGTTCACGCTCACTGGCGTCGAAGGCAAAATGTTTCACCCCATGGCAGCAACTGTGATCATGGCGCTGCTTGCCGCAATGGTGTTTTGTTTTACCGCAGTGCCTGCGGCGATAGCAATTTTCATGAGAGGTAAAATTAGCGAAAAAGAAAACCCAATTATCAAAGGGGCAAAGTCAGTGTATCGTCCTATTTTAAAAGGCGCGCTGCGTTTTAGATGGCTAGTGGTGGTAGCTGCGAGTGCTTTGGTTGTCGGCAGTCTATGGATGGGTAGTAAATTAGGCTCCGAGTTTATTCCCCAGCTCAACGAAGGTGATATCTTAGTACAAGCCATTAGGATCCCTGGGACTGGGGTAGAACAAGCGGTTGAAATGCAAAAAGCACTTGAAGCGAAACTTATGCAGTATGAGCAAGTTCAGACGGTATTCGGTCGCACTGGTACGGGTGAGGTCGCCACTGACCCTATGCCGCCAAACATTACTGATACGTTTGTTATTTTGAAGCCTAGGGAGCAATGGCCCGATCCATCAATGACAAAAGCCGAGTTGGTCGAAACGTTTGAAGAGGACCTGTTTACCTTGCCCGGCAATAATTATGAATTTACCCAACCTATACAAATGCGTTTTAATGAATTGATCAGTGGGGTAAGGGCAGATTTGGGAATAAAACTATTTGGGGATGATTTAGATACGCTCTTTGCATCTGCTTCTGACATTTTGGCCGCTATTTCAACGATTGAAGGGGCTGATGACGCGAGGCTTGAGCAGGTAGAAGGCATTCCAATCTTCACCGTTACACCAAAGCCTGATCAATTGGCACGCTTTGGTTTGGATATAGCCGACTTGCAGTTATGGCTCAATGCTGCGACAGGTGGAGAAACCGCTGGAATGATTTTTGAAGGCGACAGACGCTTTGAAATTGTGGTGCGATATGCTGACGACATTCGAAATGAACTCGCTCAGCTTGAGACCATTCCCATCGTCACGCCCTCTGGTGAGCATGTACCGATAAGCGAATTGGCCACACTGGCATTTAAAGAAGTACCTAGCCAAATAAGCCGGGAGAATGGCAAACGTAGTATTGTTGTCACAGCAAATGTGCGTGACAGAGATATTGGCACTTTTGTTGAAGAAGCTCAGGCGAGAATTAATGATGAAGTAGATTTACCTGCTGGTTATTGGCTCGACTATGGAGGAACCTTTGAGCAGCTCGAAAGTGCAAGTCAACGATTGACTATTGTGGTACCGGTTACGTTGTTTGTGATTTTGACTATGCTGGTAATTGCATTTGGTTCAATACGCGATGCGTTAATTATCTTCACAGGTATCCCTTTGGCATTAACAGGCGGTGTAATGTCTCTTTGGTTAAGGGATATGCCTTTATCCATATCCGCATCGGTAGGGTTTATCGCGTTGTCAGGAATTGCCGTATTAAACGGATTGGTGATGCTGTCCTTCATCAAGCAACGTTTGCTAGAAACCGGAGAATTAGTGAATAGCATTGTTGAAGGAGCAATTATTCGTTTGCGTCCGGTATTAATGACAGCACTAGTAGCAAGCCTGGGATTTGTACCCATGGCACTGAATACGGGTATAGGTGCAGAAGTACAAAGACCGTTGGCCACTGTTGTGATTGGCGGGATTGTATCATCAACACTACTCACGCTAGTCGTTCTGCCTGTCCTTTATAGGATCGTATACGCGAAAGACAATAAGTAAAAAAGAAAACACAATGAATGAAGCAGTCGGTAAATACAGCTGTTTGCTTCATTTTCCTCAATTCTCCAATATATTGAATTTCGAAACATAAATCCTTTATCCATACATTGATTGTAACGTCAAGTATATAAAAGACTTGCAGCAATTAATTTAACAACCTTGAACCTTCTTGCAGGTAATATCGAAAGTGATACTTTCGAATATTATTTGTCACCTTTTTACCCCTTAGGTAAATTGAATCGAAAGCTGTTGTCCAAATAGACAGTCGGTCAAAACCAGTAAAGTATCTATTCGCAGGTGTTTCTTTTTGAAGTCCGCTTGTGCGAACATCTCTATTCCCAAACAAAGTGAGCCGACTGATAATATTTGCAAGCCCGTTCTCCATTAATGTGAGTTCATTATTAATGATTGTAAGCCAAATGGTCGGCTTATTCTCACTTAATCTGAGTCCAAAATCACGGATATAATCAATTCAAGTGAATTATGTTTGTGAGCCGCTACAATTATCCCTCTCATTAGTTCTATCTCTTTCAAAGTGTTGGGTAAGACTCATTACTAAAACAACAAAGCAAATACCAAAAGTCAACATAGCGATACCTAAAATATAACTAGGCTCTTTTACAAATTGCCCTGCAAAGAAAATAAAGCCTAGTAAATCTAGCGTTCCAAACCCAGCTATTGTGCTTACCTTCATATATATACCTTAACTAAATAATTTTTAGTCTATTTCTGCTTAATCAGTAAGGCAGGCTGTTAGAACAGCTTGCATCACATTCATTCCGGCTCTTGGCCGCATTCTGTTTTCGCCTTAATTAACCATCATTTTCAGGTAATTTCTCTTTTTTGTGAATTAAATATGCAAAACAAAAAGCAATTGGCACCAAGATAACTAAAATAAGATAATCAGTTCGACTATCTATTAACTGATCGTGCATCATCCAGTGAGAAGGAACTATAAAGCTAGACACTAGAAACGCTAATGATGCAAAGAAACTAATGATACCAATCGCAATAATCGGTCTAGCACTACTACTTAAACTTCTTGTAAGAAAATGAGTCATGTTCAACCTCGTTAGTCTGAGTTATGGAAGGGTAATTTATTTCACTTTTGTCTATATGTAAAATTAAGCACTCAATTCGCTCAATGTTTGGCAGCCAAAGCCAGTAACCCGCTGCAAATAAAGCTAATACATCACTGTTGAAAACAACCCCAAGTGTAATGAGTATAAAAATTAATAGGCGATTTAAGTTAACTATGTATGTCTTTGTATTTATGCACATGACGGGCGGCCAGTAGTTTTCACTACAAATAATATTACGATATATCGTAAATTATGCAAGTCCGTAAGTTGTTTTTTTTAGCGGCTAAAAATGAAATTTTAGCCGCTAATTAGCGCTACTTATTAGTTTTCGTAACTGAACTTTTTACTATGATAAAAATACGTAGAGTTATCAATATGATGGTGAGTATACTGGTTAATAATTCTAACATTATCAATCCTTAGTATTTCTGGTTGCTCGATGTAATTAACTATAAATCGCATCCTCATCTATGTGTATAGGTAGAAAGACTGGTTTTTATATATTTTATTGAGAATAAGTAATGGACGATTTTAAGAAGATTTACACACCCTTAATGGAAGAGCTGCTGACTGTAAGTGGGATAGGCGAAACTTTAACTATTATTATTCCAATAATCGGAGCTTTTTGTATTGCTTATTTAGCTAGGTCTATTCCAACTCGTAGTCTAAAACTTGAACAATTAAAGTACATAGACAGCCTTATTGTCGCAAAGGCATGGATGAACAAATCTAGGATCTTTACCATTGAGCAAATTTTTGAACAATATTTTAATAAAAGATTAGGTTTTAGAGAAATTGTTTACATTTGTAAAATGCGTAATCCGAGTGGAGCTTTTAGGATATACCTGAGAGCCGCCGCTTATGTAAAGTATGATGATGAATCTAAGGAGTTTATTGTAGGAGATAGAAAGGTTACTTTTTTAAAATCCATTTCAGCCTTATTAGTATCTTACGGTTCATTTTTCATGGCTTTATTCTTAGCTGGGTTTTCGTCACCAGTATCAGATATATACATAAACAATAAACATGATTCGTTTTTGGTTGTGTATTGGCTCGCTGTAGTGTCATTAATAACCATGTTTCTTTATGCAACAATATTTTCATTTAACGAGGTTTTTACTAGACGTGAGATAATAGGTAAATTCAAACTTGCTTTCGAAGGGCATTTACGCCAAAGAGAAATATCATCAACTGACATATTTTGCCTTTTGGCAGCTATTTTGTTTTCATCAGCACCTACATTATTTGTAATTAATTTAAGTAATATTTAAATATCCACTTTACAGCCCCAATGGGGCGGTATATAATGTCTCTGAGGTCGGGAATTGTCCATGACCATAAGACGGGAATTTATCCATGTTTACAGCATCAGAGCAAGACGTAATTAACCAAGCCCTTTCTATTATCGAATCTAAATTTAAACGCTGTGATTTTACTGCCAATAGCGCAGACGAAGCAGAGCAGTTTTGTCGCTTACAAATCGGTTCATCTGAAATTGAAAAGTTCGGAATTCTATATTTAGATACCCAACATCAGTTAATTGAAAGTGAGGTTTTATTCACTGGAACAATAGACCGAGCTACGATTCATCTGAGAGAAGTTTTAAAGCAAGTTATTTTAAAAAACGCGGCTTCCGTATTGGTCTATCACTGCCATCCAAGTGGCCATGTAGTTGAATCTCCAGCGGACGTTGCGATCACTAATAAACTAGTAGATTTGCTCAGAATAGTCGATGTATCTGTCCTCGATCATATAATAGTAAGTCCAATTAATTCAATGAGTTTCAAAAAAAAAGGGCTTTTATAGCCCTCTGGAGTTTCTAAATGTCAGAAGTCAATCGTAAGTATGTCGTTAACTCAGAAGTAAACGTTTCTGAGTTTAAATCTAAGTCGTGTTGCTTGGATTTGTCAGATCCAAGTTTCACTATTCCTAGTCCGTTAGAGATAAAGACACTTAGAAATATTATCGGCTTTAGTCAGACTGATTTAGCTCAGTTCGTGGGCGTTTCGTGGAACCATAAAGGCTCTAATACGGTTAGAAAGTGGGAGACCAATAGCGCTACTGAAAGCAGGGTTATATCCTTATCCGCTTGGAAACTAATGTTAGTTAAAGCAGGGTTTGTAAAAATTGATGTCTTGGATATTTAATTGTTATTTATAAGGCGTTCATCAATAAAAGCTAGTGTAACGCGCAAAAGTGAAAAGTGGTTAAATTGACCAAAATTTTAGTTTGTTTTTTGGCGTTACTTTTGACTGCAATAAATAGTGAAAATGACTCTTTAGCTATGGATTTGTGTCGTGACAATTTAGCCTGGTGCAGATAACGACCATTATGTTAAAAAGTCCATAAAAAAAACAAGTTTGAGGTTAAAACTAATGGGTAGTAAATCAGAATGTGTTCAAGTCCATTTTTGTTATATCTCGATTGATACTGAGGTGGAAAAGCGTGTAAGGACTTACGCCAGTACGTCTACAGCTAAGCGTCAAATAACGAGGTGGCTCAATAGCTCAAATAACAACTTTTGTCGCTCATATCAGTACAGCAATGAAAATTGGTATGTACACAATTTAAACAAAAAGGGTTGATCATGATTAATAAAGTCTCAGAGCTTGAACAGTATAAGCAGTTTTCAAAAGACGGGATTACTATCTGGAATGTTGATAGCTCAGTATATCGTTACGAGAAAAAACGAATGGCCGTAGGTAAAAGAGACGGGAACGGATCGTTTGATTGGTTTGTGGTGAGTAAGAACGACTTGACCACTGCTAAAAAAATGGTCATGAGATTAGTAAATGAAGAATTATTTTAGTGGCTAAAAGGTGATACATGAATAGTTATTGGGTTAGAAAAGAGATTAAGACTCGGTTCACCCCTACTTCCACAGATCATGTTGTAAGGGATGATGTTAGAGCTGATACACATGAGGAAGCGATACGAAAGGCTTTTGATGTTGAAGTCGTTGAGGCTGGTATAGTGTTATTTGGGATTGTCACTCAGGCCAGTAATGAAAACGGTTTTAGGTATTGGCGTGTGATTAATCAGGTGAATTAGTCTGAATTCAATCTTACATTTTCTATATACAGAGCGTGACGAAACCTTACAGACGGCTTCGTGCCTTAAGCCGTCATAGCCGAACCAATTGAACTCACACAGAAAGGAGACGGTCAGGGGATGCCCTGAATTTGACAATTTGAGAAAGAATTTAGCAGTAGACTTGTTCAAATATTTATTGGCTTTTCAACGTAAAGCGGACATTAACGCTTTGCCAAGGGGCAAATGCGAACGTTGTTGGGCGAAGCCCAGTGAGTATTTGTCCCAGCCGCGCTTTTTGCGGCGAACTTTGGCAACTTGTTATGCTTATTTATACACATCTGGTTGATGTAATTCCATAAAAGACTCTGGAGAGCTTAAAGCTTTAAAACCAAATTGCTCGTAAAGGCCATGTGCATCGCTTGTAGCAAGTGTCATACGTCGAATGCCTTGTAAATCAGGATGAGCAATAATAACTTGCATAAGTAACTTACTTAAACCTTTGCCTCTATGCTCTTGTGATACGAAAACATCAGCTAGGTATGCGAATGTTGCGGAATCAGTCACCATACGAGCAAAAGCTACTTGATTACCACACTCAGTAAAAACACCAAAACATAAAGAATTATTTATAGCTTTTTCCATGGTCTCTAATGGAATACCTTTAGCCCAATAAGAGTTAGATATAAAACCATGTATTACAGCTAAGTCCATATCCTTTAAATCTGAGCTAGTTTTATAGCCTGAAACCAATGCAAACTCCTTTATAAGCATAACGCTTCGAATAGGCGGCGCGCGCTGTTTGCGCGTCGGCCCTAATTTGTTTGTGTACGCCCAGCATGGGCATGAACTAATGAGGTGAAAGTCCTCTGTAGGAAGGTCACCGTTTACTTAACTTACTGTTATTAAACGTTAACTACTAGCGAATGGCAAGGGCCAAACCGCGAGGTT
>Ga0209337_1000248_pt1 | contig 42764 bp, 36 predicted proteins | sample LinPmetageLP53_FD_184044 | JGI IMG/M metagenome (GOLD analysis project Ga0209337, IMG submission 184044) | Marine viral communities from the Pacific Ocean - LP-53 (SPAdes) (version 2) | ecosystem: Environmental > Aquatic > Marine > Oceanic | place: Pacific Ocean | collected 2010-02-08
GACCAGGTTTGCTGCTTCTAACTTGAATTCTGCTGAAAACGTACGTCTTTGTCTCTTCATCGAACACCTCTTATAAGGTGGTAACATTACCACCTGAAATGATGTCCAGGATCATTAAACCACTACACGTTTTAACCCTAACAGATATGAAAGGGCTGAAAATACGGGTGCCCAATGCGGCGATTTTCAAGTTGTTTCCTCAGGCGGTCAATGCCAACCCAACCCCTATCGCATTTTCAGAAGTGTACATGGCTCTGCAACAAGGGGTTGTGGATGCACAAGAAAACCCTCTACCGACAATAAAAGCCAAGAAACTTTATGAGGTGCAAAAGCACATAAGCCTAACAGGGCACATGGTTGGCTCGAATGTCACTATTATCAGCCAGCGTCGCTGGAAGATGCTAAGTCCAGACGACCGGTTCATTTTCGAAGAGGTACTACAAGAAGCGGCCCTTAATGTATCCCAAGAAACCCGTGCTCACGAGCAGGCATTAATCGCTTGGTTTGGGCCGCATGGCGTTAAGGTACACCATGTAGATAAAAGCCCGTTTCGCCAAGCGACACTGCAATTGCATAAACCGTTTATTGCCACCATAGGTCAAGAAAACTACGACCGTCTCTTACAATTAAATCAAGCAGAAGAGTAAATTATGTCCCTTTCCGATGCCACGCCTTGCGATACTATGCTTAGCAAGCAGCCACTTAAAAGCGAAGATATCATAAGCTTGCTCATATTTTGGGGATTGGCGATGTTGTTGTTTGCACAATTTTTTAGCCGCTATGTATTAAGTGCTTCTTTAGGTTGGTCCGAAGAAATTGCTCGTTATTTGCTGATTTTGCTGGCGTTTTCAGGAGCAAGCATTGCCAGTCGTAACGATGCCCATATCGGCGTTACCTTGTTACATCGTTATTTGCCCATTAAAACCTTGAGTATGACTAAGTTATTCATCGCCATGCTTAATCTAACTGTTGTGTTGCTGTTGACATTTTACGGGGTTCAAATTGCGCTTTCGTTACAAGTCTACACACTGGCTTCTTTATCCATTTCAATCAGTTGGGTATATGTTTTGATGTGTGTTTGTTTGTTGCTCATGGGGGCGCGAAGCTGGCTGGTGGTAGTAGCGAATTGGCGTTTAGTGTGCAATACATTCAAACCGGCAGTGGGTCAGTTATGATCGTGCTTGTCTTGTTTTTATCCCTAATATTGCTTATTGCGCTGGGCACACCGGTGGCATTTGCATTAATCCTTTCTTCCCTCTTGGCCATTGCGCTTGATGGCAACATGCCGAACCTAGTGGTGTTACACAGTATGGTCGGCGGTATGAATAGTTTTCCGTTGTTGTCCATTCCCTTCTTCGTGCTAGCAGGGGCGTTAATGAATTCTGCGGGGATTACTCAGCGCATTTTTGATTTTGCTAATGCTCTGGTGGGCTGGCTACGCGGTGGGTTAGGGCATGTAAATGTGGGGGCGTCGATATTATTCGCTGGCATGTCTGGCGCGGCGGTGGCTGATGCGGGTGGGTTAGGCGCAATTGAAGTTAAAGCCATGCGTGACAAAGGCTACGATGCTGGCTTTGCGGTGGGGATAACCGCTGCGTCATCTACCATAGGACCGATCATTCCACCCAGTTTGCCGCTGATTATTTATGCTGTTATGTCGTCTGCGTCAATCGGTCAGTTATTCGCTGCAGGGATAATACCTGGCTTAATCATGGCACTTGCGTTGATGATAATGGTGGCTTGGTATGCTAAAAAACGCAATTATCCCAAAGATGCCGGTTTTTCTGTACTGCGTTGTACATCGACGCTTAGACGCGCATTTTTATCACTGATGACGCCTGTGTTGATCATTGGCGGCATATTGCTTGGTTTGTTTACTGCCACTGAAGCGGCCATAGCAGCCAGCGCATACGCCCTATTTTTAGGGGCGCTGGTATACCGAACATTAACCATTAGAAAACTGCTTGCTCTGAGTATTGAAACCATAGAAACCACCAGTATTATCATGTTGATAATAGGCGGTGCAGCGATTTTTTCTTGGGTGTTAACCACCCAGCACATAACCGAAAGCTTCACCCAATGGATGCTGGGTTTTACAGACAGTAAAGTGGCTATTTTGTTACTGATAACCCTCATCCTATTCATCGTTGGCTGCTTCATGGAAACTATCGCCGCGATTACTATTCTCACCCCAGTGTTATTACCCGTAGCGATTAGTCTAGGGGTTGATCCGGTACACTTTGGCGTAATGATGGTACTGAATTTAATGATAGGCTTGTTAACTCCACCGGTAGGCATGGTGTTATACGTTTTATCTCGGGTGACAAACGTGCCTTTTGAAAGCTGTGCCAAAGCCACGCTACCGTTTTTGATCCCATTAGTCATAGTGCTGCTGTTAGTGACATTTATCCCACAATTGACCCTGTGGTTACCATCGGTGTTGTATTGAAAACATATATTTGATTAACATTTTTTAACCAGCGCTAGGCTTAGCGCACTATGGGTAATGAAAGTGCAGTGTCGCGCGCAGCAATGGGCTTTCAAAAGCAAAGTTATCAACGCTATACTGGGTGTTAACGTTAGCAACTTGCCTCGTAAATGAAAAACAGCCTCAGTATTCGTGTTTACTCTAAGCAGCTTCAACGTCATACCCATAACAACCATCATCAATTGGTCTTGCCTATTCAGGGGTATATTGCCATCGAAATGGATCACTATATGGGCAAAGTGACGTTAGGGGAGTGTGTGGTGATCCCGACTGGCACCGAGCACGGTTTTAAGGCTGATGAAGCGGCGCGTTTTATCGTCGCGGATATGGATATGCTCCCCGCTCACTTATTGGATAATACATTAGCGGTATTTTCTATCTCGCCCCCTTTGTTAAGCTTTTTAATGTTCGTGGAAAAACAACTGGAGCATCAGGTTGACAGTGGGATCGAAAGCTCAGTGCTCGATGTATTTAGCATGCTGTTAGAACAGCAACAGCATGCTTTAGTACCGGATGAAAGAATGCGCAGCGTGCAACGATGGATAACCGATCATATTGGTGATGAACTCAGTGTTAATACATTGGCTGGCATTGCCTGCTTAAGCCCAACTCAGTTTAAAAAGCGCTTTAAAATGAGTTTTGATACAACGCCTCATCTATACATTACCCAATTGCGCATGGAAAAATCAAAAGCCTTGCTCGCCCACACGGACCTGCCAGTTCAGTTGGTTGCCCAGAACGTCGGCTACAGTGACCTTTCTGCTTTCAGTCGACGTTTTTCCAGTTACTTTGGTTTGTCGCCAAGAGCTTTTTCTAAGGCCTAAAGAAACGTCCTTTTAAGCAACAAATGCGTCCGTTTAGCAAAGTACTCTGTGAGTAAGGTGCTTATCATCTCATTAACAGCAATGGCTAAATACTAAGGAACGTTACATGGCTATTATTCGCAGTGCTAATACTGAGTATCAATTTGGGGTCGGGGCTATTTTGTTTTCGTCACTGTTGTGGGGGACAACCGGCACGGCTGCTACATTTGCCCCGAATGTTAGTCCTGCTGCTATGGGCGCTTTTGCGATGGGAGGAGGAGGTTTAATTTTGGCTGTCTCTGCATATAGGCAGGTGCGGCATCATTATCTTAAGATTTTATTGTTAAAACGATTGTGGTTATTTAGTGCTCTGGCGTTAGCGATTTATCCTTTGGCTTTTTATACTGCTATGGGACTCGCTGGTGTGGCTGTGGGTACAGTGGTGTCTATCGCGAGCGCGCCGTTTTTCGCCGCTGTGCTTGAGTGCCTTATTAGCAAAGAAGTCAATATTACTAAGCGGTGGTTTGTCAGTTTTGCTCTGGGGTTAGTTGGTATCGCATTATTGGCCTTTAGTGAATGATCAACTGGAGAGAATAATACCGATAAAATGATGGGGATCGCCTTAGGTTTACTTGCTGGACTGACTTACGCGATTTATGCCTGGGGGGCGAAAACAATGATAGATAAGGGAGTGCAGTCGCAAGCCGCTATGGGTAGCATATTTGGACTTGGGGCAATGGTACTTTTACCTTCTTTGCTGTTTTCCGGTGATAATTTATTTGCATCGTCCACTAATACAATCGTGGTTTTTTATATGGCGGTGATCCCTATGGCGTTGGGTTACTTCGCTTTTGGATATGGCCTGCGTCATATCAAGGCGAGTAGCGCCTCCCTTTTAACATTATTAGAGCCAGTGGTGGCGGCAATTTTAGCTGTTCTGGTCGTAGGTGAAGTTATCTCACCAGTGGGATGGTTTGGAATAACGTTAATTTTGCTGTGCCTATGGGGGCAAACATCGCTTAAGAGCTAAGTACCGGGGCGAATAGTGCTTACCGAGCGCGCAACATCTATTGGCTGCATGCTCATTGAGTCTATTTGGCTAGAAATCATTCACTTGTATCCGATGTCTGAATGGGGGCATTACTGCTTAAATGGGTTTTCAAAAAAATATCCATTTCAGCAAACACTCGATGACGATTGCGCTGGATCGACAGGTAATGGTCGCCATTTTTTAATTCAACATACTTTACATCCTTATTTAAGTTTTCGAGTTCATCGCACATCTCGCGACTTTGTCCTACTTCTACCACGCGATCGTCTTCTCCATGTAGTAATAGGAGCGGAATATTCAGTTTTTCTGCGTGGTAATAAGGAGAACGGGGTTCTAGGTCGTCCTCATCATCACCAATTTGTTATCTAACGAGTTTCTTATTCAAGAAGTGGCGGCTTTTATTGACTAACCGCTCTAAGTCCATCACACCAGCAAAACTAATCGCACACTGGAATAAATCAGGGCTTTTAACGGTGGCCATGGCGGCGGCATAGCCACCGTAAACTGCGGCCACGATACATATTCTATTCGGGTCGGCAATATTCTTCTCTATCAGCCATTTGGTTGCAACGGTGATGTCGTCTTGCATTGTTAAGCGCCAGCCTTGCATCTGGCTATCGGCAAATTGCTTACCGTAGCCTGATGAGCCGCGAAAGTTGGGACGAAAGACAGCGTAACCACGGTGAGTGAAAAATGACGTTCAATAATCAAAGTCGTCATATTCGCGAGCACCTTTTACCTTCGTTATGGAGAATGCCGTTTTTGAATTTATTATTCCATTAATTTCATTCACGGTGAAAAATAGCAGAAGATAATAAATATCTATAAAAATCATTTATTTAACTTGTCGGACTTCTTTACAGTGTTAACAGTGTGATTTTGTAACCGTATGAAAATAAAGGGTTTAATAGTTGGCTGACTTATTGCTTAATCGTCGCGCCTCTAAAGACTTAGATGCATTAAAAAGTTCTTAAAAATCAAATGGAAGTAGTAATGAAATTGATATCTTTAAATAAAATATTCTTAATTTTCGGTTTTGCCTTATCCAGCGCCCAGGCTAGCGCTACATTAATCGGCGATGAGCCAACGCAAAACCTCAATGCAATCAGTTTTACCGAAAGTTACGCAAATGGCTTAGGGCGCTACACCGTCACTAACGAGTTACAAGGAAGTGAGCTATTAGGCTTCGGTGTCACCAACACTGACACGACGGCAGCGATTGAGACCGTGGAAACTTGGGATACATACATTGAAGAGAGCGGCGGGGGGCACGTCGATGATAATTATTTCTATTATAACTCCTATACCATCAATGCTGAAAACTGGTCTTCACAAGTGCTTTATTTTGAACAGAGCACCGTTGATAGCGGTAACGATGGTGGAGGTTACTACAGCCCACAAGAATATACCGCGCAAGATCTTTACGGCGATATCGATAGCTTCTTTACAAACGGTGAAAACACCTTGAATTGGTACGCTAGTAATGACGGCGCGCTTTGGGGAGGCAACACTTGGGGTGGTTTCGTATTTCATGGCGACCAGCCGGCTTCTTCACTCTACGCGATACTGTCTGTCGATGACGGGGCATCAACCACCTTCGCCAATGGCATCACGCCGGCTAATGTAACCACCACACCTGACGCAACAAATGTACCTGCACCAGGCACCTTAGCTTTGTTAGCACTAGGCATCTTTGGCGCAGTGCTTCGTCGACGCAAGTAACGGTCGTTATTAGGTAAATTATCTCGCATGTTATTTGCGAATAACCAAGCGATCCCATCTGTATGTTGTGGTTGCTTTTTAGGTAAACAATCAGGCTTTATTCATTTTAACTAACAAAACGATAATTCAAATGGAAGCAGTAATGAAATTGATCTCTTTTAAAAAAATATTTTCCGTACTATGTCTTACCGCTGCAAGTTTGCACGGCAATGCAGCGGTCATCCGTGATGTAGATAACCTAGGTGATATTTATTTTACCGAAAGTTTTGAGGCTAGCGCTGAACAAAGTAACAGTGAAGCGCTTCCAGATTTGCCCGATACAGGGGGAACTGGTGGTGAACTTGTTCTCTCTACAATAATTGGAGGAGGTGGTGGTGTCGATATTGATCCACGGTTAGCTGGAAAGGGCGTTGGAACATATACAGTTACCAACAACCTAGCGGACAGCGTATTGGTAGGATTTGGAGTGACAAATATAGACACCATCGCGTGGATTGACGATGAACTTGATACTTGGGTTGGAAATCAATACATCAGCTACTTTGCTTTGACCATTGATGCATCTAATTGGCAAACAGAAAACTTGTATGGCTTTGAAGATGAAGCCAATACTGCCCAAGATTTGTACGGTGATATTGATGACTTTTTTAAAGACGGTGAAAATACGTTGAATTGGTACAGCTACTACGATGGTGCACTGGCGTATGGTCAGAGTTGGAGCGGTTTCAAATTTTATGGCGATGGGCCCCGCTCATCATTATATGCAGTATTAGAAGTTAATAACTCTCCTAATGTATTCGTTAGCGATGTTACGCCTTTAAACGCTAATACCCCTGTTAACAACGTACCTGCGCCGGGCGCGTTAGCATTGTTAGCGCTAGGGATATTTGGCATGGTAATACGTCGCCGCAAATAGCGGTTAATTTCTCTTCTTCGCTAGCTAATTGTTACTCAATGAGCATAGCTAAAATGTAAAACAACCGCTTGGGGTGACTCAGCGGTTGTTTTTATTGAGGGGGAATTACCCCGTTTTTTTATTTTTGCGCCATTTCTTCTTATAGGCAGGTTTGGTTGACGCAAGCCCAGCAAATAGACTGGTGTCGATTTGCTGGCTGCTGCTAATCATATTGCCAATGGACTGGGTTAGGGGCAGCATAAAGTCTTGATAGCGCATTTGGCGCTGGGCTATTTTGTCTAAATTTGACTCCCAAATAGCAGTCATGTCGGGTTGGGTTGCTTCGCTGGGCAGGGCATTTATCAGTGCTTTACCAGTGAGTGTGGCGTGTATTTCCTTGCCATTTTTCTGCATAAACTGACGCTTGAATAACAAATCAATAATGGAGGCCCTCGTCGCTTCGGTGCCTAAGCCATCAGTATCTTTGAGAATTTTTTTGATGTCGTTGTTTTGCACGTAACGGGCGATACCTGTCATGGCCGCTAATAATGTGGCTTCAGTAAAGTGTTTGGGTGGGGTGGTTTGTTTTTCGATGAGCTGGGAATCGAGGCAATCTACTGCTTGACCTTTGCTTAACGCAGGTAGTGGATGTGTTGTTTTGTCGTCGGCTTGCTTGGTCAATGCTAACCAACCTAGTGCTACCGTGGCCTTTGTTTTCGCCACAAACTCACCACCGGCGATGATCACCACTAGAATCTGCTCTTGATATTTATGAGGCTCGTAAAATTGCATGATGTATTGGGTTGCGATGAGCTGATAAATTTTTGCTTCATCCGTGCTTAAGCTCGATAGCACTTTATTTCGACTGCTAGGGATAATGGCATGGTGAGCTTCGACCTTGCTGTCGTTCCATGCTTTGGATTTCAGTGTGTGCTTGGCGTTGTCTACCGCATTTTTGTGCTCAGGAGAGTTGGCTTTAATAGCGGCTAATACCGAAGGGACTTCTTTAAAATGCTCCGTCGGTAAATAGCGAGAATCTGAGCGAGGATAGGTAATTAGTTGATGTCGCTCATACAGGGATTGGCAAACGTCTAGTACCGCCTTTGGCGATAAGTTAAAGCGTTTTGATGCTTCAATTTGCAGCGCCGATAAGTTGTAGGGCAGTGGCGGCGGACTTTGCTTGTTTTTTTGCGTATTTGCTTGGACTATGCCGGATTGCCCACGGGTTTTGTTGACCACAGTTTCGGCTAACTTTTTGACAATGACCCGTCCTTCTTCATCCTGATAGGGCTCGCATGCTGCACTCGGTTGCCACTTGGCTTGAAACTGTTGGCGACCTTGTGGATGACCTGCCTGAGTAACGAGTGTGGCAAATACTTCGTAAAAGGGTTTTGATTGAAATTGCGCAAGTTCTGCATCACGCCTGACGACCAATCCCAGCACCGGTGTTTGCACGCGACCGACCGATAACACCCCAGAATATCCGCCGCGTTGACCGAGTAAGGTGTAAGCTCGAGTCAAGTTTAATCCGTATAACCAGTCTGCGCGTGAGCGGGCTAAGGCAGAAATAGACAAGCCGGTGAATTCGCGATTTGAGCGAATATTGTTTAGGGATTTTTTGACTGCATTCACATTTAAATCGTTAATCAGTAACCGCCCTGCGTTAACGATAACCGAGCGCTTAACTTTGCAGTAGGTGATCACCTCGTCGACTAAAAGTTGTCCTTCGCGGTCGGGATCCCCCGCGTTAATTACCTGACTGGCCGTTTTCAATAAACGTTTGACCACAGTAAGCTGTTTGCTGGTGCCTTTTTTGGGTACCAGTAACCAATTGTCAGGCACTATGGGTAAGTGCTGCAACGTCCACTTAGCATAAGCTGGGTCGTATTTATCCGGTTCAGCTTGCTCTAGTAAATGACCAATACACCAGGTGACACAATCGCCGTTTTCTAGCTCTATATAGCCGTCACGTTTTTGTTGCCTCCCTGCAAACCCTTGGGCAATCGCGCGGCCCAAGCTAGGTTTTTCTGCGATGTATATAATCATAAATATAGACTGTATGAAAAAACAGTATTATAACAATAAAACGTCTTCGGGTGTAGTACATGTCGTATTTCATGTTTAAGGACGTTATGAATATATTGGCTCTTGGTTTGCTCTTCATCTCTTGATTGGCAAGTGGGAAACCGTATTCATGAATGTCAAAAAAGAGTGTTTTTTTGTTTTCCATCTCGTATACTAATTGTTAACAAGCAACAATTATCAAAATGGTGGTGTATGAAAAGCAGCAAGACGAACAATAACAAAGCCCTAGGTATTTCAAGACGAGATGCGCTGAAATTTGTCGGCGCCGGTGTTGGGGTTGGTGTACTTGCTGCTAGTGCGGGCTGTGCCAGTTCGATGAGTACAACCCAATCCGATTCACCTGTTAATATACCTGTCAAGTTGGCGACCAATACCCAAGACCCATGGCATAAAACCCATGACCGGGTGTGGCTAGGCGGTGAATTTTGGGCCAATCCAATGGAAGACTGGCAGGTAAAAGAAGGTCATGCACATTGTATCAATCCTGGAGGCAACCGGAGTGTTCACTCGTTAACGCATCAACTTAAACATCCACAGGCTGGATTTGCCACTAGCGTGCGGCTACAAAACTTACAGCCAAGTGCTAACGACGGTGGCGGTGGTATTCGTTTAGGGGCCAAAAGTGAGCTTAATGAGCACAAAAGCAATTGCTTCGCGCGTCAGGGGCTTGACATTGGGATCATCAAAAATACCTTAATACTCGGTGCCGAGCGTATGCCGTTAACACAGGATATAGGACAGCAGGCCGTTGATTTAGTCATAACTGGCACACCACAAGTCGGCGCTATGTTACTTAATGTAAAAGTGCTCCTAGCAGATGATCAATCTATTTTAGGTGAGCAGAGCCTATTGGTGTCGGCTGAGGAAATTTTAGGCAATGTGGCATTGGTTAGTAACCTTGCCTTAGCGGCCACAGATTATCAAACCGACGCCCAAGCACACAATGGGAGTCGTTATCGCTTTAGTCGCTGGCAAATGAGTGGTGATGGCTTTGAATATTCACCAGAGCAACAGTTTGGTCCCATTTTGTGGACCATGTATACCTTAAGTGACTCCCGTAGCGATCATGGTTTTGTGCTTAAGTTAAGTGCCTTACTTGGGCCCATGGGGCAAAGCGACAATCAAACGGTTGAGTTGCAAGTTAAGCGTAATAATAGTTGGCATTCGCTGGGAGAAAGTCATATTGACCCCCATGCATCCCTTGCTACTTTTAGCGTGCAAAACTGGGATGAAACACAATCTGTTGAATTCAGAGTCATTTATCAGCAACTGCACACAGATGGCAGCCAAACTCCGGATAGTTACACAGGCACAATACAAGCGAATCCGGTTGGTCGACCGTTACGTATGGTGTCGTTAACGTGCCAAAACGACTACGCATTTCCCTATGCGCCGGTGGTTGAAAACGTAGTGAAGCTGGCACCTGATTTAGTGTTCTTCTCCGGTGACCAATTGTATGAACACCATGGTGGATTCGGCTACGTTCGTGCTCCCGCAGACCGAGCAACGTTGAATTACTTGCGCATGTATTATCAGTTTGGTTGGGCTTTTCGTGATGCTATGCGCCATCAACCTACCGTTTGTTTGCCGGATGACCATGATGTACTGCAAGGTAATTTATGGGGGGAGGGCGGTGCTCCTATGCAGCACATAGAACGTGACCCTTCTGCGAGTATTTTAGGTGGCTATATTCAGCCTGTACCCATGTTAAATGTTGTGCATAAGACCAATACATCCCATCACCCTGATGGATTTGATACAACGCCGACCCCTAGCGGATTAAGTCGTTACTATGGGGATTTGATATACGGTGATATTGGTTTTGCTATCTTGGCTGATCGCCAGTGGAAAAGTGCTCCAGGGGGAATTGGTGTGGTGGTCGGCGAAACCGGGCAGGGAGAGGAGCCTACCTATGTAAATCCCGATTTTGATCCGCCAAATTTGGCATTGCTTGGTCAGCGCCAAGAAGCGTATTTAAAACAATGGGCACAGGATTGGCGTGGTCATCAACTCAAAGCCGTATTGAGTCAGACGGTATTTGCTGGTATTGCCACCCATCAGCCACGTCCCGATCGTTATCTCAAATATGATTTCGATAGCAGTGGCTGGCCTGCCACCGCCCGCAATAATGCGATTGACATTATGCGTGAATCCACAGCCTTACATATATGCGGTGATACGCATTTAGGTACGCTTTCACAATATGGTGTGCATCAGCAGCGTGATAGTAATTGGGCGTTTTGTAGCCCTGCTATTGCTGCCGGTTGGCCGCGCTGGTGGAAGCCAGACAGCATTGCGCTAAAAGTGCAGAATCGACCCGCCCATGGCTTAGATAATACAGGTGAATACCTGGATGCATTTGGTAATAAAATGTATGTTTATGCAGTTGCTAATCCCTTGGTAGGTAAGTCTGGGAATCGCTACGTGCAAGCCCACGAAAAGGGCAGTGGATTTGGCATGATCAGCTTTGATACTCAAGCGCAGACATACACAATGGAAGCTTATAAATTTTTGATTGATGTAAACGACCACAAAACAACAAATCAGTTTGACGGTTGGCCAGTGACCATTCACAAAGACGAAAATCGAGGTATGAATCGTCTGAGTTAACTTTCTAACGAGGTGGGTGTAAGCAATTTACGCCCATCTCTTGTTATTTAATCTGCTTTATTGTTCACGTTTCCTTCTTTTATTAAATTAGTGGGTTAAAAAATACATTTTTTTAACCTTTTTTAATTTACAAAATATTAACTAATTTAATTCTCTATCGTGCGACCTTCCCTGCTTTAATCTTTTTATCTGTTTGAAAGGTATCGATTTTTAAACTTCTTCATAGAGAATGCATTTGTTTTCGATGAAGCATAAAGCAAGTCCAGTCACTGCAGTTGTCTGTTTTAGTCATTAACAAAGAGTTGACAAGTGGTATTCAGTTTTGGGAATATGCCCTCACTAAGGGCATATGCTCATTTGTTCGTCAGGTACTAAAAAGTGTGTGGGATTGTTCGGTAGGATGTTGTTCGGACGCAGTAGACCTCATTCTGTATAAATTAGTAGCGAGTTACACGGTAAATGAGTTTAGCGCGGGCATAAATCGACAGCAGGTTGAATAAACAATATGACGTCTCAAACGCAAAACATCAGTATCGGGAATATCAGCGAAGAACAGCTACCTATTCCTAAGCACAAGTTAAAAGGGTGGACTCACTTTTTGGGTCTTTACGCTGGTGAACATGTTGCCGCTACGGAATTTGTATTTGGTGCAACTTTTGTTGCACTCGGCGCGACTATGACCGACATTTTGTTAGGTTTGTTGATTGGTAACATTTTAGCGGTACTCAGCTGGACCTTTATTACCACCCCTATCGCCGTAGAAACCCGTTTAAGTCTTTATACTTACTTGCAAAAAATTGCCGGTGATTCAATGACTAAGCTCTACAACTGGGCGAATGTTATTATCTTCACTGTGATCTCGGCCGCTATGATTACGGTGTCGGCAACCGCAGTGCGTTTCGCCTTTGATATTCCTGCTCAGCTTAATTGGTATCCTACCAATCCGTGGTTTGTGGCTATCGTGCTGGCCGTTGGGTTTATTGTGGTATTGGTTGCCATGTATGGCTTTACGGCTGTCTCTAACTTCTCGGGTATTTGTGCCCCTTGGTTATTGGTGATGTTTGTAAGTGGGCCGTTGATTTTAATGCCGGCCTTGGCGGATTCCGTGATTGGGCAAACGACATTAAGTGGCTGGGCGGACTTCATGCATATAGGCAGTATTTCCGTATGGACCGGCCTGGATTCCAGCGGTGAACCAGGCATAGGTTTACTCGAAGTGATTGGTTTCTCTTGGGCTGCGAACACCATTACCCACGTAGGCTTGATCGATATGGCGTTGTTACGTTATGCACGCAAGCGTTCATATGGCTTATGTACGTCAGCGGGCATGTTGTTTGGTCATTATATCGCATGGATTTCAGCGGGTATCATGGGGGCTGGTACTGCTGTCATCGTGCAAAAGTCCATTGTTGAGCTTGACCCAGGTGATGTGGCTTACCAAGCACTAGGTTTGTCTGGTCTGGTGATTGTTATTGTGGCGGGTTGGACAACCGCCAATGCCAACCTATACCGTGCGGGCCTAGCTGCCCAGGCTATTTTCAAAAATCATTCGCGCAACAAGACCACCTTTACTGTGGGCATAGTGACTGTGTGCATTGCCTGTTTCCCGTTTGTATTTACTAAGTTGCTTCCACTTTTGACCTACGCTGGTTTGTTGGTTGTACCTGTAGGTGCCATCGTCTTCGCTGAGCATTTTATCTTCCCTCGTATTGGTTTGACTCGCTACTGGGTTGCGTATCGTCAGCTGACACATAGCCGTCCCGCAGTGGTTGCTTGGGGATTGGGGTTAGTCTTTGGCTTTGGCTTGAATGCGCTGGATATTTTGTCCTTCTATTATCTGTTTATACCTACTTGGTTTTTTACCATCATCATTTACACCTTTATGGCGAAACGTCACGGTGCGGCAGAAAAGTATCCCGAAGAACAAGCCAAAATGGAAGAATTTAATCAACGCGTTGAACAGCATCAAGCGGCACAGGCTGAGCTTGAGCCAGAGGTTTTTAAAGACATCTCAATGCTGACAAAGTTATTACGTGTTATCTCGATCACAAGCTTATTGGTCACCTTTGCATTGGCTTGTAACACCATGTTTTTCAGTGCTGACATTCCTGATTATGAAGTGAATAGAGATCTGTTCTTCACTGTCGCTTTTGTTTGCACATTAATCTATTTTTTCACCGCATATTGGGCAATGCAGCGCAAAAAAATGGCTGCTGGCCTTATTCTTCAGGACGCATAACATGACTATTAACGATACTATTCTATTGAATCAAGCGAACTTGGCAGCATTGCCTGACAATGTAACGGTTCCAAATTATGATCGCACGGCGTTAACGGCGGGCATTGTGCATATCGGTGTGGGGGGATTTCATCGCTCACACGAAGCATTTTATACCGACGAATATATGCAACAAAGTGGCGATTTAAGCTGGGGGATTTGTGGTGTGGGGTTGCGTGAAGGCGACCGAAAAATGCAGGGTATTCTTAAAGAACAAGATTATCTGTACACCTTGATTGTGAAACATCCCAATGGACAAGTGGAAAATCGCGTGATTGGTTGCCTGACTGATTTCTTATTGAGCTGCGACGACCCTCAAAGCGTAATCGACAAGATGGCTGATGAGCAAACCAAAATTGTATCGTTAACTATCACAGAAGGTGGCTACAACTTTAATCCGATAACGGATGAATTTGATTTTGAACATCCAGATGTGATCCATGATTTAGCCAACCCTGATTCGCCGCGCTTGGTATTTGGTTATTTAACCGCTGCCCTTAAAAAACGTAAAGACGCAGGGCAAAAACCTTTTACCGTGCAGTCGTGTGACAATATTCAGCATAACGGCAATATGACCCGTAAAATGCTGCTGGCGTACGCAGGTCAAATTGATCGAGATTTAGCCCAGTGGATAGCCGCAGAAGTACAATTTCCTAACGCTATGGTTGACCGTATTACACCGGCTACTACACCTGCGGATATGGCGTACTTAGCCGATGACATCGGCGTGCAGGATAATTGGCCTGTTGTTTGCGAACCTTTTCTTCAGTGGATCATTGAAGATAAGTTCAGTGACGTACGTCCGTTATGGGAGCAAGTCGGTGCGCAATTTGTGACGGATGTCACGCCTTACGAAAAAATGAAAATTCGATTGTTAAATGCCGGTCACTCAGTGTTAGGCATTTTGGGGTCGATTGATGTGCAAGATACCATTGATTCAGCAGTACAAGAACCGCTGTTCGGACGTTATTTACGCCTATTTATGGATAGCGAAGTGACGCCTATTCTTGAGCCCGTCCCAGGTATCGAACTAGCTCAATACAAAGACGTATTGTTTGAGCGTTTTGCTAATCCGAACATCAAAGACAGCTTGTCACGTATATGCTTAGAAAGTTCTTCAAAAGTATCGACTTTTTTACTCCCCACATTACTTGAAAATTTAGCTAATGAAGGCAAAATTGAGTGTGCCACTTTAGTCATAGCGGCTTGGTGTTATTACAATGACAAACGTGTGAATTTAAACGGTCAGCCGTTAGATATTAATGACGTGATGGCTGAAGAGCTGCACAGCGCCGCTGAGCAAACTGCTCGTGAGCCGTTGGCGTTTTTGCAGCTTGAAAGTATATTTTCTGATGTGAAATCTCACCCACGTTTTGTAACAGAATATCAAAAGCAAATCGACATCTTGTATCGTAACGGCGATATAAAAAGCCAAATGCAAAAGATTGTTGATCAGGCTAGTTAGCTCTAGTCTCTTAGCCTCTCGGACGGTTTATATCGCTTATACGTTCGGGGGCTAGGGGCTTTTTTGACTTAAGCGCTATTCGCTTATTCCCACCTGTGTTGACACAGCCCACATCTAATTCATTTCAATACCTTGTATATTAATGCTTTCATCCATATCTCAACGCTAACTTAATATTGATGGCATGTTCATCAAGCTTACCCTAATAAAGAGATTATATGTCTGATTTACTACAAGATTTACAATGGCGTTATGCAACCAAAAAATTTGATCCAAGCAAAACAGTTTCCCAAGAAAAAGTTGATTTCATATTAGAGGCCATTCGCCTTAGTGCTAGCTCTAGCGGTTTGCAGCCTTACGAAGTCTTAGTGGTAACCAATGACGATATTCGTCAGAAAATAGTGCCTCATGCATGGGGACAAGAGCAGATCACTGACGCTTCACATCTTTTAGTGTTCGCTGCGTGGGATAACTACACGGCCGAGCGTATTAACATGATGTTTGATTTGGTCAATGAACAGCGCGGTTTTAAAAATCAGGGCTGGGAAGATTATCGCAACATGTTGTTAAACGCTTATCCTCAGCGTGATGCACAAACCAATTTTGAGCATGCGGCTCGTCAAGCATACATTGGGTTAGGTTCCGCTCTGATTGCTGCTGCTGATGCCAAAGTAGATAGCACACCGATGGAAGGTTTTACCCCAAGTGAAGTTGATGACATTCTTGGCCTGCGTGAAAAGGGTTTACGTTCGGTGGTGATGTTACCGCTGGGTTACCGTGCTGACGAAGGTGACTGGTTAGTTAACTTGAAAAAGGTGCGTCGTAGTGATGAAGATTTCATCACACAAGTAGCGTAACTCACCCAACAGCTATACGAGAAAACGCTGCCCGTGGAAATAATCTGCGGGCAGCGTTTTTTTATGCCCCCACGGGTTAGCGGGTGAAAATTCGCTGGGCATGAGTGGTTAAGCCTGAGGTAACACTACCAAAGTGATCACCAATGACAATTTCAAGACCTGGAAATACTGAATTTATCCAATTTTGTACCACGGGTGACATAGCTGTACCGCCAGTCACGTACAACACATCAGGTGTTGCACCCGCCTGCTGAATCGCTTCTTTCATCAAACGTTCAAACTTACTTAACTCGTCCGCTATGGCATCGCTTAGCTGCGCTCGGCTAATGGGAATGGTAAAATTTTTTTCTATGTAATCCAGTGATAAGCAAATGTCGTTTTGATCTGACAACAATATTTTTGCCAGCTCGGCACTACGGCTTACCCGTAATCCAAACTTACCATCACGCAGGGCTTTTAATCGATTAAGTTTAGGGTTTGGCGAAATACGACAATACTCGTCGATTTCTTTACCCGTTATGCGGCTATTAAACTCTTGCTGGGCCGCTACATCATTAACGGTAACCGCTTGTTTGAATAAATGATTGGGCACAGGTAAGCCGTTGTTAAGCACAGTATTTTTACCAAACTCGGGCATCAGCGCCATCAACGCGAGTTTGTTGTCTAAGTCGATACCGCCAATGCGCTTACCCGTGTGACTCAGAATACAATCTTGTCGGTCTATTAATTTGATGTAACTGGGTCCGACTTTAATCATCGAGCAGTCGGTAGTTCCCCCGCCTAAATCGAGAATAAGGACTAGCTTATCTTCTTTTAGCTGGCGTTCGTAATCGTAAGCAGCTGCCACAGGCTCCATCAAAAACTGAACATCTTTAAAGCCCACTTTGGCCGCAGCGCTATCAATAATAGCAAGGGCCTGCTTGTTGCCATCTTTGCCGAGCAAACCATGGAAATTAACCGGTCGGCCTATCATGATCTGGCTAAGCTCTTGCTGCTTAATGCATTCAGCTTCTTGTTTAATAAACGCCAGCATTTTTTCCACTATGGTGGTAAAAACGGCTCTTTGTGTGGCATTAATATCAGCCCCTAAAAAAGATTTAGGTGATTTAATATAAAAGCCGCTTTCCGGATCGTTGACGTGAGTCAATGCGGCTTCCTCACCGAAAATCACATCGCCATTGGCGGCAAGTGCCTGAACTATACTTTGGGCGCGTTGACCTGAGTTGCTGTTTTCACGATGTGTTTTACGCAATTGCTTGCGAGCGATATTGACCAGTTGTTCACGACTTAGTGTGTCATGCGCTAACCGCTCATGCTTGAGCTGATTAATTTGTCTATCAAGGTCGTCGGGGGATATTACCGCTGGTGCAGTCATCCCGTGTTCAATGAAAAGCGAAGAGGGCAGACGATTCTTGCCATCCTCTAGGGGGATCAATATAGGCTGTCCATTTTCCATTACGGCAATTGAGCAATTAGAGGTGCCAAAGTCTAGGCCTGCGAACATTCAGGGGGATCCTTGCGGTATTAAACGATTTGACTCATTTTAATATAAAGCGCCGCAATAAATTGTTATTTAAATGTTGTTAGTGCATTCGTAACGGTAAGCGCCAAGCCGTCTTAGATAATAAACATCTTAAAATTCCCAGATAATACTAGCGACTAGGTTTCTTCCGACTTCATTTTGCCCTGAACCGTGAACCCGATAGTTTTTATTAAATAGGTTTTCAATAGCCCAGTTTAACGAAATTTGGTTTGAAAATTCGTAACCTCCTCTGATATGCAACAGCATAAAACTAGGTGTCCCATTGGGAGGAATACGTTGAATATCTGTTTTATCCCTTGCTGATAACTTATCAGCCTTTGCCATACCTTGAATTTGAGGCTCAATCCACCAATTGGCTCGTTGCGAAGCAAATTTAATCGATAGTTGTCCTGATAACGGCATTAAACGGCTAATGTAATCCTCAGTTAAAACACTGCCTGCTTGGGGAATACTTTTCGTTTTTCCGTATTGGTAACTTAAGCCGAAATGACTGCTGATGTGTTGCGTTAATTCGTATGTATACGAGATATCACTACCATAAATATAACCATCGCCTTGATTGGATTTCGTTATGATAATTTCACCATTGTCAGTAACCTCCCCATTGGGGAACAAAATAATCTGATTATCAATATTGGTATAATACACCGCAAGATCGATTGAGGCCTTTGTGTCACGTTTTCGATAGCCAAGCTCGTAACTTACAAAATTTTCAGAGTCAAGATTAACGGAAGGAATTTCGAACTCGTTGCTTCTGGCGGAATCAAGACGCGTTAAATCTGAAAGGTTTGGCGCGCGAAACCCTTCAGATAGACCAGCAAACAAAATACTTGAAGCACCTATTTTGTATTGAGCGCGAAAACTTCCAACTAAGTCGCTCCATGATTTATCAATCGAAATTACCTGCTTTGTCAGTGGTTCTTCTACTTGTTTAGCACGTGTACTTATATGTGAATACCTGAGGCCGGCAATTAACTTAAGGTTATTTCTAGCTGACCAATGTAGCTCTGTGTAACCCGCAGTTGTGGTGTAGCTTGCATCGTCCGCTACAGGTCCTTGAATTATATTGCTTGAGGAAAAACTGCTTATGCTGTCACGATAAACGTCTGTTCCAAATAGAATACCAAGGTCATTCACTGTGACGCCTGAATCTAATATCAGGCCTATGGTATTTACTGAAAACCCCTGGTTATCAATACGATCGCCAGTTCGCACTCTGTGGCGTCTCTCATCTTGTTGCTGAAACGAAAGCACTGCATTGAAATGTGTGAGTAAAGAAAGCTCCTGCTTTTTGACGCGAAAGTACGTTAATTGGCGTTTTTGATCTAAATTCCGTGCCAATTCACTCCCTATTTCAGTTCCATTAAATGGGACTGAAAATACCGTTTTATGTGTGCGTGGCACATCTTGTTGATGCGTTAAAAAATGCGCAAATGTGACGTTCCAACCCTCGTTGAATTGGTGGAGCCATTTTATGTCAAAGTTTGCTTCGTCGTAACCAGTGTTAGGTAGCACACTTTCACCTGATTCTATATCGCCAAAATCTTTACGGTTTGCCGATACGCGGATAGCTGAGTCTAGGGTGATGCTTTTTTCAAAAGCTAAGCCTTGGATATTTAGATTGGACGCATTAGCTCCTTGTACGAACATGGTAAATTTAGGGTCATCTTCGTCTACATTTGGCTGTTTAGTGATTGCGTTTACCGTCCCGCCAATGCCATCAGAACCGAATAGCACGGACGAGGGACCCATTACTATTTCCATACGCTGCACCGATAACGGATCAACGGTATTCCAGTATTGATTGGGGCCTGAGCGGAACACGGCATTGTTGAGCTTTATACCATCTACCAAAAACAAGTTATGGAACCCAGTGAAGCCGCGTAAAAAGGGTGAGCCTTGGCCGTGGGATGTTTTTTGAGACATTGCGCCGGGCACATCACGAAATATATCTGTGGTGGTGCGATAATTTTTGGCTGTGATCTCGTCATTGTCTACGGTATAAACTGAGTACGGTATTTCTAGCATAGACTGGCTAATTTTTCGGGAGGTGATAGTGATACTTTCCATTGCCGTTGACAGCGAAGTATCTTGGGCAAAAGCATAATTCAATAGCACAAAAGCAGTTAGCAGATAGGCAGTTTGAACAACGTACCTTTTCTTTAAGGATTGGACTGAACTCATAACGTAATACTTCCTGTATAACGGAATGTGAAAAGACAGTGCATGCTAATGCACTGTCATATAGAAGTATTAGTTAATATGGTATCTACGTTTAATTGCTATCATCAAACCGAGAATCAGTAATCCAAATGTAGCGGGTGTTGATGCACTCACTGCAGGATTTCGTAGTACGCCATCACCAATACTATCGATGAGTAAAGCATTGCCAAAGGCGTCCCCGAGAGCATAAACCGTCTCGACACTAACAGTCGTTGTTTCTCCTTCTTCTAATTGATCAACATCAAAATTAAATGTGGCAAGACTAAAAGCACTTCCTTGTAATACATCCAATTCATCGACTTCGAGTAAGCTTAGAATACTTATTCCAATCAAACCTGGGACAAACTCACCAAAACTATCGTCAATGGCTTCAGTTGCTAAATCTCCTAGCATGTCAGTTAACGAATAACTCGTCAGACTCAATCTAGAATCATCGAAGAAAATATCTAAATCGAACGTACCTAAGGAGTCAGCACTGCCTGCCATTAGCCCGGAAATCATTAAGTCCATGCTCACGGAATCTCCAGTAGTGGTAACCTGTGAGCTGGGCGCGAAACTAAGCATTACGTTAGCGTTTGCGTTATTGATACTTAATGCAGCAAATACTAATGTCACACTAAGCAATAAATTTTTCATAGATTTCATTTTATTTCCTTAAGTAGTTTAGTGTTATGAGGAAGCTGCACATCGTGAATTGGTACATTCTAAAACACACTTACGCGCATCTAATTTGTTTATCACCCCATTACGGTCAATATCGAGTGGTTCATTGGGACCCGCAGGTGTATTTCTATGCGGACGGAATAGGTTAATATCCAGAATGTTCACTTCATTGTTATTGTCCAAATCACAAGAAAGTGCGTCCTCTAGTGTATTTAGCACTAAGTCACTTAGAATAGGCGACTCGTTCTGGTCATTAGGTCTTAGAACGGTGCGCACATCGATAAACCGACCGCTTATCGCTAAGTTATTGGTACCATTTGTTACGGGAGTGAAAGGTAGCAAGGCTAACTCAGGACTTGTGTTGGCTGCTCTAACTGAGACCGTAATACTTGCACCTGTGGGAACTTGTCCTTCAGGTTCGGTATTCCATGAAACCTTATCCCAGATGGTGTCAGGTGCACCTCCGTCCCCAATTACAGTCCAAATGCCTGTAGGATCAGTCACGGTGCGCGCTGCAATTCCAGTCGCATCACTATAGGTATAGGGGTTGCGTCCAACGGGTTTAAGTAATAAAACATTTCCGGTGTCCTTGTCGAATTTTGTCACATTATGGCTACTAAGATTGACCGCCCAAACATTGTTTTTACTGTCAGGAATAACGCCGATTGAACTGCTACCAGGGTTGCTCGTTAACCATAGCCGATTACCAGCGGCATCGACGCGAGTGACATTGGATGTGCCTCCTACAATAAAACCTTCTCCATCTACTGATAAACCGAAGTTAGAATTCGATAACGGAGCAAGTGTAAAGGTGCCTGTGGTCGGGTCATTATCATCCGGCATTTTAGGATCGTATTCGCGGAAATCACGACCAGAATTACCCAGATAAACCTTGCCATTACCGATAGCAATACCATAGCTGCTGCCGGAAAAGGTTAAAGTATCCAACCAAGTATTATTATTAGTGTCGAGGATCCCTAATCGACTGCTCAAGCTTGCACTCCATAGAATGCCGTCACCATCAACAAGGCAACCATAAGGCGTTAAGCTACCGGTTGTTGCAATTGGGCCAGATAAAACTGAGCCATCAACTGAACTTATTTTGTAATATTCTCGTCGATTAAATAAGCCGACCCAAATATTTCCGTCAGTCCCGATGCAAAGGGAACGCCCTAAACCATTATTTTCACCTACAGGGACTATCCAAGCAATTCGTTCGTCAGCTATTTCATTGGTTTGTAAAATACCATCAGAATTCAGATCAACAGGTGGGATGAATTCAGTAGGTGACGTCCTATCGATCGAACAGTCTCCATTGGTATCTACACTTGTGTCGATGACACCGTTTCCGTTTCGGTCAATCCCCCCTTCAGAGAGAATTTTCATTATACTGGCGGGTTTACCATCAAAGTGTCTATTTGCCACAAAAACGTTACCCTCAACGTCGACCGCTGTGCGTGATGGGGCGGGGCCTGAATAAGCGCCATGGAACGTACTCTCGAACCAAGTTGAGTACCTGGCGTCCTCACAGTCATTGTCTGTATCAATTTTAGATACCGAATCTTCCCCTGCGTTGGCAACCCATAAAATAGGGAACGTTTCCCCTATGGCACTTAGCTGTAGCTGATTACTGTTAGGTGATGTGTAGTTAACGCTATTGAGAACCCCTAAATCAAAATCGGCGTCATTAGTATAAGCAATGGTTGTAGCGAGTGACTCTGCAGATATACCTAAGGTAAATACAAGGGTCGAAAAAACCGTACAACCACAAGTGGTTTTAGACAATACATTAATTTTCATCGTTGTATCCTTAATCGTTTTCCATAACGAGACTGGTACTGCTTGCCTCAAGATTGTTCATTGATGCAACCACGGTCAATTCTCCCGTGACTTCAATTGCTGTGGTGTAATAGAAGGTTCCATCACTGCTACTAACGACATTCGCTTGAAAAACAATTTCTCCCTCTTTGTTTAAGGCTTTAATTAGAATGGGGGAGCTATTAGGTGCACCTCCACCATTAATCTCAATATCGTTGCCAACAGTCATGACGGAAGGGGTTGATACCCAAGAAGTCGCGTAGGCAGTATTCGATAAGAGCACTGTAAGACACATTAATAGCGGTTTTGGGGTCCATAGGTGGGATTTGACGCTTTTCATAAATTACCTCTTCAGATTCGAAAATCCTTCTGTACTACTGAAGGTAGGAAATTGATGAAAAGCATATAATGGGCCACAAAAGTTTTTACGTTTGTTTACAAGTGGTTAAATGTCACCCGATTTTGCGTGTTTGTCCTATTGTAAAAAACTTCGGCAGTTAACTATCTGTCATTGGTAAGAAAAAAGGGCATTATCTGGAATTTTCCTTCAACTGGATATAATTGACTTTCTATATTTGAGCTTAAACTTAACTGGTATAATCCAAATTGATTATTTCGGTATGCGCTATAGAGCAGAGCTGTGCTCGTTGGATCCCAAACTGGATCCCTCACTTCAATCCCTGATTCAGTCAATGCTATTGGCTTAGGTGCTCGTAAATCACTGACGAACAATTGCAATCTAGTCCCGTCGACTCTATTGCTCAGCCAGGCTATTTTATTTCCATCGGGTGAATATTTAGGTGATGTGTCAATAGTGGGCAATTCCGTCCACAGGCGTTGCGCCTTATCAGATAGATTTATCTCCCATAAATCGAACTGCTTTTGGTGTTTGACTGACACCATCATATTGTTGTTATTTGGGGCCCAATCGTATTCGGCAACAACGTACTTACCTTTATCAAAATAAGTTTGCTTTTGCTTTTTTGCTAAATCGAATATATGTAGAACGGAAGTGCGTCCAACTTGCTCGCTGAATGCTAGGTGAGAGTCGGCTTGATTTATTTTCAGGTCAAGGATGGTATTCGGGCTCGTATAAATAGGGACTAAATTAGTGGACTTAATACTGGTTATAAAAATCGTATGTTGTGTGTTTGAATTAACTGAATAAGCTATTTCATCTTTGTCTGAAAAGCATGCTAAGGAGCTCGGAAATCCAACTTCAGGTTCGATTTTTTTTATTTTATTACCCTGTTTATCTAGCACTTGGATAAATTTACTTGTTTGGCTCCTTGTTATAACGGCAAGCCAATTCCCCTCTGGGCCACTACATGGTTCCATATCATCAAAAACATTATGCGTAATCTGAGTGCGTTTTTTGTGGTTGTTAGTTGTAATGTAAAGCTCAATATCACCATCTTCATTGGATAAATATCCAATTTCAGCCGCGATAATTTTTTGCGTGAAGATACAAATAATGCTGAAAAATGCAATGCTCGAAATTGTTTTAAAGTAGTGCGACATGATATTTTCCTTATTAAATTTATTTCCTTGGATCGAATTAAATATAGTAAGCACTAATATTTTGTCTAACAGTGCTGCCTTATCGGATCGTTCAAATGTAATGGCTGTGTAGCTGATATGTCGTATTTTCACTCAACTATCTGATCTGAATCCGCCTTTTCAACTTATATCTAATCAATAAAGCGTCGGCTGAATTGATTGCAAATAAGGATATTGATTGATATCAATATCCTAAACCACGAATTTAAGAGAAGAGTAATTATATGGATGTTAAAAAAATAGTGTTGGTGGGCGGTATTGTTTTGCTTGTTGGTTATATTGGCGGTTCGATTATGGCGTCGCATAAAGCCGAAGAAGCATTAGAAGCCATGGTGAAAGAGAGCCGTTCCTTTGGCGTAGACGTGACATACGATGACGTGTCCGCTTCGCCTTTTGGTAGCGCGACAATAGATGAACTGGTGATTGATGCTGGTTTTGGTAAAGTGCTAATTGATGAGTTGGTTATCGAAGAGTTTGCAGAAAAAGAGGGTGTGTTAAGTAATATTGCCTTATCTGCTGACGACATCAGCGCCAGTGGGTTTTTGATAAACGATAATCCGAAAGATCTGTACGAAGCATTTATTTATTTGCTGCAACAAAAAGACAATGATATCGATTTGAAATTAGCACTGGAAGTGGATGTTGAGGACGACAAGGCCGAATTAGAAGAGTTTAGTATCGAAGGTGATAACATTGGTGAGTTGAATGTATCTATGGAGATGAGCGGTCTTAAAAAACTCCAAGGCTTGGGCAGTCACAACGCGCTGTTAATGGGCACTGTCATGCTGCAAGAGCTTGTAATACACGACGCCTCTGTTTATTTACAAGATGATGGCCTGCTAGGCACACTGTTAGACAGTGAAGCAATGCAAAAAGGCGTGTCTGCTGATTCGTTACGTGATAAAGCCATTGAACGAGGCAAAAAGGCAAAAGCGCGCATGAGTAGTAAAATAGAGCAGCAGCTTGCCGATGCCGGAATAGCCTTGCTTGAAGGTGATGCCATTACTCTCACGTTGGATAATGATACACCCGTTAGTGTTGGCCAGTTATTTCTTGGTGGTGAGCAGGGTATGCAGCAGGAAATGCAAAAAATTAAGTTTGATTTAGATATCGACTAACCTAGGCGTTTTAGGTATGAAGTCGCTTTATCTTGTGGATTTAATCGGCGCTACGAATAGAAAATTTCATTGAATAAAAAGTCCTGATAACGATAAAACATGCTCACCTAATGGTGAGCATGTTTGTTTTCAATTGGCTGGGAAGTAAAATTATGCAGCACTATCTGTTTTTTTGATAAATCAAGAAAAACGGAGCCCACAATATTGTGATCCCCTGACATCCAGTTCTCATGTTGATGACTGTTAAGCGATACCGCCACCTGATTGACGCCTGCTTCCAGCCAACTTTGTGGAATATGTACATCTTTACCATATAACCTTTGTCGCTTTATACCATTCACAAACACATGAGCATGCCCTTGCAATATACCGCCGACCTTATTATCAGGAGTATTCACTGCTAAGTTTGGGGCGTTCAGCAGGTAATTGTCGATCTCTACGTGAATGTTCACGCCATCGAGTGGGTCTCGATAAGCGCTTAACTCAATTTTAGGTATCGGTGTACCTTCACCAATATCTAATGCTTTATGTTCATGAATTTCAGTAGATGCCATCACTGTAACATTCACTACTTGGATCACGCCTAAGATAAGTGATACCAACAACACGCGAGCCAAAAAACTCGTTTTTGACGTGACGTGGTTACTTTTATTCATATTAACCCGCTCCTGGAGGTGGTCCCATTACCGAACCGGTACTGCAAGATGCGACTGCGTTATCTTGCAACTGCCCAGCAAAGCGGCTGCCTATTATATAAGGGAACGCAGGCGCATAAGAGCCGTCTACCTCAGTGATCGTAATATGGTAATGATACCCTCGAGTGCTATCTGTATGGCCATTGAATTGATCTAAGTATGCGCCGCCTTGAGCCGTTAACTCGCTAGCCCAATAGTAATCTTCGTAGTAATAGCCATTTTCTGCTGTCAGTTCATTCTTGGATAGAGTTTCAACGACATCGTCGAAGTCTGGCCCTTGTGTGGCGCTTTCGGTACCCAAAGAGGCGTCATAGGGATCAACCAAGGTACAACTGCGTGCATCGTCTGAGCAGCCCGTTTCAGAAGTCGACGTGTAATCACGCACAGCCCATGCACTGACGGCGAGCACACCGTTATCTTGCCATGGACCGTAAATTGGATAACCGTCGGCCGCGTAGCCGTAGATAGGTGAATGCTGGTCGCCTGTGTCACCGACCAAGTCTGCTAAGCAGCTAGTATAAAAATGGTGGTGATAATCGCCATTAGCTGAGTGACCGCCACAAATGTCAACGTCGTATTGCTCTGCAACTGGCGCCAGGTTTTGCCATGAGCCATCCGTGTTATAGCTCATTCCGTCTCCCCAGTTATACACAGAGGAGCCATTGACAAATAAACCAACTTTACCCAGCCCGTTATCGCATTCTTCTGTGGTTACCTCTGGTGTTTTAGGAAAATAAACCTCTCGTTCATCTTCTGTTGGGCAAGCTGGACCAGGTGGCCAGTAGCCGTAGCCTGCATTGGAATCGCAATTATCCCCAGTGCTCACGTAACCAACATCTTCACCGAACTCAACAATATCTCCTACGGAAGCTGTTGTTTCACCTGTGACTAAATCTGAGCTGGCTTTCGGGCGATTATTAATGCTGTCAATGATGTCTTGGGTCATGGTGACATCGTACTTTGGGATCCCTTGGCTTGTGACGACGGTATAATCAACATTATCAATGGTTTCCTCAGTAACGGATTGCACGTTCACCAACACGCCAACCCCGCTTGAAGAATCTAGAATACGGGTAGACACTTCATCGGTGGTGTTGATGATCCATACGCTATCTGGTGTCGCATCATCGCTGTCAACGGCTATAGTAACTGATACCGTATCGGTTACCGCATCATTGGTGCCATCATCTACTGAGATTTGAAATTGCAGCGTTTCTGCTGTTGTCACCGTAGGGGTAGTAAAAGTCGTGCTAGCTGTTGTGTTATCACTTAGTGTTACATCGGTACCAGACAATTGAGCCCAGCTAATGACGTAGCTTGTATCGTCATCGGTAATGGTGGCAGTTAATGTAACGGTGTCGCCACTTGCAGCGATTTGAGCATTACCCGCTTCAACGACAGGAGCTGCATTTTGCGTTTCCTCCGTCGCGGCATCATCGTTGCTTGATGAATCAGAACCACAACCGGCCACTAAAGCACAAAACAGGAGTGTACTTGACCATTTCATTAAACGACAGTGAGCGCTTTTTGTCATTGAAGAACCTATATTAGCATTTTAATTAGAAAGTGATTCTAACCATCAATTGTGGAATAAGTGTGCAGATCTTGCGTATTTTTCAAGGAATTAAAGGGGGGAGTAAATGCGCAAACTCCATTCTGTTCTAGGTATTATTGAGTGACTTATTCGGCAGAGAACAGAATTCGTCCCTGCTTTCTAGCTTATGGTTGTGCATTGCAACTTAGTGCCTTTATCAGATGCTATTCAGCTAAGTCGTAGTGAGTTTTATATAAGCCTGTGTTGTTGAACATTCTTTCTGGTGGTAGATCATTTGCGACGATAATCGTCTTGCCCTCAGCCTTATTCTTAGTCAAGGTAAACGCATCATATAGAGTCCCATCACCCATGAAAGCCTGGTAGCTAAGCTGCTGGTTACTTTTTTTGACGATTTGATAAGTGGGTGTGTTTTCACCTATGCGCTCGAGTGTGACGCCATAATCACGATATTCGTCCCAGCGAGTTGGTTTTACGGGGTAAGTTTTAGGCCCTGCAACCGTTGTCACAAATACGCTCTTAACCTGCTTAAGTGATGTGCTACTGGCGGCGATAGCAAGGTCTTTTTCAGTGCCTATGCTGCCGCGGGAATAAGCATGATCATGCCCCTGTAAAACCAAGTCAACATTGTGTTTTAACATGATGGGTAAAAACGCGGCGCGAACGTCGGGTTCATCTTGGCCCGCTGTGCCCAGCGGCATACCACATGAAGAGAATATTGGGTGATGCAAGGTTACAATACGCCATTTCGCAGAGCTGTTTTGTAATTTTCGGTCAAGCCACGTTGCCTGAGCCTGTAGCAAGGCTATATTTCCTTGGGCTTCTGAGTCCAGTACAAATACATCTAGATCTGGGTAGTGGGTTACGTAAGCAGTTTCTTGTAATGCTTTAGGTAAACTGGGGGATAATGGCAGGGTAAATTGGTCTTGCCATAATGTTGAAAGGGCCCAGTTTTTTTGCTTATTTTCTTGCATCTGCCAATCATATTCATGATTACCCGCAACCAACATCGCGGGCAGGGAACGATGGATAAATTGCCCTGCATTGAGCCAGTTTGACCACTGTTGATCGCTTGCCCCTTCGTTGACTAAGTCACCAGCGTAAACAGCAAATTTAGCTTTAGGCGCATGTTGCCAAGCATGACGTAGCATCAAAGGCCAATGTGAATAAATGCCATTTTGGGCATCTCCGAAGTATAAAAACTCGAAGTCCTGCTCCGTGTTAGTTGGGGCGGTTTTTATCTGTTGCCAAGGTGACCACTTCCCAGATGCGCCTTCGACTCGGTAGTTGTAGTTAGTATCGGCTTGCAGATTATAAAAAGTAAGTGAGTGATAACTCACGATAGGTAGTCCTGTATTAGAAGGATAGGAGAATTGACCTTGGCTATTGATACCTTTATCTGGCGACGTACGGTAGGTTTTTGCTGAGAATTCTTTGGCGTTCACATCGTAGCGTGCATTAGGGCTCGCTTTAACAATTTGGCCGTGCGTATTTTTCACGGTTTTGTCAGTACGCCATGTCACTGAGAAGCTAGACGCAGGAGTGGGAGTGGGCGTAACAATAATGCGATCTGGCCAAGAAGATGCGCGAATATGCGGGGTGATCGCCTTCACAGGGCTTTGTGCGGCGCGAACGACTTTTGTTATGAACAATGTCGGGATGAGTAAAAAAGTACTGGCTATTAAGGTGATAAGAAAATTTTTCATAAGAGAGGCCTATGGCTAAACTAACAAAATGTTAAAACGTCACCGCTGAGCAGTGACGTTTTGATTATAAAAATCAGGCGTAAATACACCACACCTGATTTGCTCATCTTCTTAAAATGCGTAGCTAACGCCACCACCGTAAGTTGCTGGTGCACCCACTAAACGAGCACCGCCATTTAACTCCAAAAAGTACACCTCATCAGTGATATTACGACCATAGGCATATATATTTAAACCGCTTGCAAACGTCACGTCGACGCGAACACCCAACAAACCATATGAGGGGGCGGTATTGCCATCGCCCGCGTTCAAGCGATTAGACTCTTCACCATGGTAGCTATAGTTGATGCGAGCATTTAGCTGGGTGTTATTTGCCAGTGAAATTTGATAGTTCAGAGCAGCAGTTTGACTCCATTCTGGTGAGCCGGGTAATGGGTCACCAATCGTACTGATGACATCATTTACTCGGTTTGAACTGAATTCGGTGATCTCAGTATCCAAATAGGTACCCGCTGTATTGAAAGTTACTTTATGCTCGTTCGCTTCAAACAAAGTAACTGCAATTGAGGCTTCAGCACCGCGGACTGTGGCTTCACCAACGTTAGTCCTGCCATTGGTATCGTTCGATAGGCGCGCTGTGGCCTGTAATTCTTCAAAGTCATAAGAGAACACATCAAAGGTAATGTTGATAATGTCTGTTACATAGCGAGCGCCGGCTTCATAGGCAAGTACTTCTTCCGACTCGAAGGGTTGGGTTTCTTCTTCAGAGAATATCGATGTACCATCGAAACCGCCGCCACGATAGGCTGTGCTCACAGAGGCGAAAACGTTGAGATTGTCACTAATGAAATACTGAATAGCCAATTTGCCAGATACGTTGCTGTCATCAAACTCACGATCCCATGAGAAGTTGGCGTCTGTTTTAAAGGTTTCTTCAAATACGGATAATCCCCATGGATCGGCATCAATATTTTCACCGCGGAATTTCGCATTGTCTTTGGTGTAGCGCAGGCCACCGCTTATCACTAAGTCGTTAGACACATTCCAATCTATATTAGCAAACGTAGCGAAACTATTACGTCGTTGATTATAGGGTGAACTGTACTGAGACAATACTGCATAGCTTGTCCAGTTACTGGTGAAATCCACTGAGTCATTGATAAAAAATGCGCCTGCTATCCAGTCAAATTCACCGCCGGTTGCGTCACTCAAGCGAATTTCTAACGATGTTTGGTCAAGCTCATCGTCAAAGTTGTATTGGTAGCGAGGAAATGATGTGCCGTCTCCGTTACCGCTGACATTGCGCTCACTATTTTGTAATGCGAACAGTACATCAAGGTTTAAGCCTGATTGTAATTGGCGGTTAAAGTCCCCTGAAAATCCGCTCACATCGATTTCATGTGAGTAGTATTCGCTGGTGTAAAAATCGTAAGGGTCGTTACCTTCACCTGCGTTGAGCGAGGGGTTGTCGTCTTCAAAAGCAATACGGTCATACTGACGGGTATCGCCTCGATCTTGACTCGTAAAATAATGCAATGTCAGTGAGGTTACATCATCGAAGTCATAAACGGCAGTGCCACGAAAGGCGAATAAGTCCGCGTCACCAAAGCCGTCTCGCTCGCCTGGGTCAGCAACTGGTGGTACAACACCTTCTGTACCTTCAGGGACGAACCCTGCGAAATTGCCTGCGCCTTTACCATCCATAAAGCCGCCGCCCTGTTCCATTAATACGGCTACGCGTACTCCTAAGTTTTCTGAAACTTTGCCGCCAACCGCTGCTGTGCCTGAAACAAAGTCGTATGAGCCGTATTCGATATCTGCATAGCCGTTTAACTCATCACCTGGGGCACGTGTGATGGCATTAATTGCCCCAGCTGTGGTGTTGCGCCCGTAAAGGGTGCCTTGTGGACCTTTGAGTACTTCAATACGCTCTAAATCAAAAAGAGGCATGCTTAAATAAGCGTTAGATGTTTGGTAAATGCCATCAATATGTAGCGCAACAGAAGGGTTGCCGTTTGGCTTGTAATCATCCGCCCCGCCTATACCGCGAATAGTAATAAAGCTATTTTCAGGTCCGCCAAATGCCGAGTTAATTGAAATACCGGAAAGACTATCAATTAAGTCTGTGAAATCTGTCACGCCTTGGGCTTTCAACTCATCCCCGCCTAATACTGAGATTGCTACTGGAGCGTCTTGTAAGCTGCTATCGCGTTTTAGTGCTGTGACCACAACTTCGTCCATTGGCGCTTGATAAGTCGTGGCGCCTTTACCTTGAACCTGTTTTTTCTTGGCGGCTTTTTTAATCACAATAGCACCGCTTGGCTCCTGATGAGCCTGTAAACCGCTGCCTTGCAATAATTGTTTTACTGCATTAATGACCGACAAGTTACCTGCTGTGGCCTTGGCTTGCTTGTTACTAACTAAGCGACTGGGGGCAATAATAACGCTCCCCGTTTGCTCTGAAAGTTGATTCAAAGCCTGTCCGAGAGGTTGAACAGCAATATTCACCTCATTTTGTTTGGCCAATACTTGGTGAGACGCTAAAGCAGCGAGTGCGGTGCCAAATAAAGCAAATTTAATCGAGCGGCTAAGGATTTTCATGATGTATCTTCCAATTAATTTATGAGGGTTCGTTACAAGAGTCATCACGACGATTTATTTTTCAACTTAAGTGCTTGTTTCATAAAAACTTCACACAATGGGTGGTTATTTATCCATTTTTTAATCGCTAGGGCTAAAGTGGGCCAGCAAGGTTTATTGCTGGCCGTAAATGCGTTATTCCTTGGTTAAAATACTGCGAGTATCTTCATGAGTGAGCCTTATGGAATAGGCTGATGCGAGCGCTGCTAACATGGGTTCGATTTGTGCAAAAGTAAGTGATGCGGTGATAGGCAATTCTTTGATACTTTCATCCAATATAACAACGGGTTTTTTCACGTAGCGATTGATATCCATAATCACATTTTTAAGTGCCACGTTATCGTAAATCAACCGTTCATTGAGCCAAGCGAATTCCGTTTCTGGATTGAACTGAGTGATTGGTGAGATAAAACCACCATTAATATCAGCTCGTAATTGTTCGTTCGGCCTTAGCTGTAAAATGTGTTCACTTTGGTCTTCTTGCTCAGGTAAATCTGCAACGTCAACTAAGCCCCTTTTCACTGATACTTTTAAACTATTATTTAGACTACGCTTGACTTCAAAAGCCGTGCCACGCACACGCACTTCTGTGTGCTGAGCTGTCACAGTGAATACACGACTTGGGTCGTGAGTCACATCAAAGTAAGCACTGCCTTTACGTAAGTTGACGCGTCTCTCGTTTCGGTTGATAACCACAAGAATGCTTGAGTTCCCTGCAAGGGTTACGTCGGTCCCGTCGTTTAAAGTTATATGGCGATTTTCCCCGATTGAAGAGGTAAATGCAGTCGGTGGTTGAGTGATTTCAAGGCTATTGGTGGTTGTGAAAACACCGTTGACGACCAATAACGCAATGCTTGCGGCCATCGCTGCAAGCATGGAAGCCGACGTTATTAATCTGCTTTTTGATCTTGTAAAAGTTGAAGGCTCGGAATTTTGTGAGGCATGTTGTTCTATCCATCGTACAGCTGAATCCGTCATACCTAGAGTTTGCCATACCTTTTGGCTTTGGCTAAAGGCATGTCTGTTTTCCTCATTGTGATTCAGCCATGTAATAAATTCATCGCGTTTTGTTGCGCAGGTATGCCCTGAATACAAATAGGTTAACCATTCTCTGGCCTCAATTTGTTGAATGCTGGAGGCTGATTTGTTACTTTCAAGTGTGGTTGAGGGGCTATCTGTAGCGTCTTTTTCTTGAATATTCATTGTTTGTGCTCCCTGGCGATTTTATTCGAGGGAATGTTATTGGGCTGCTCGCTATTGCGGATGTGATGTTCCTGCTCATCAAAGGATTCCAAGACCGCCATTGCCCCATTTAGCTGCCGGCAAATGTCAGCGACACTCCAGCCTGTATCAGCGGAAATTTGGGAGTATGTTTGGCCCTTGATACGGGCGCGCATTAGAATTTCACGTTGTTTTTCGCTAAGCTGTTCAGTGCCTTTTTGAATAGCGGCTATGCGCTGTTTACCCTGTAAAATAGTTTCCGGGCATATTTCATTAAATTGGCCCTCAGTTAGCTGAATTTGCTCGGCGATGAACTCACGAGCTTTGCATAATCTACCAATCGATTTGAGGGTGATATTGATGGCGATTTTGATGATGTACGCTTTAGGGTCTTCTATCTTGTCCAGGTTTGGCATTTGAGCGAATCGGCTAAAAGCTTCTTGGACCACATCTTCTGGCTCCGGTGGACCAGAGCCATAACAATTGCGCAATATTCGACAAACGTCTCGCCAATGTGCACGAAACAGGCTATCGATGGCGCTTTGCTCATTTATTTTACGTGAATTAAATGTCGACGGCGATAACGCAGAGGACTGTGGCTTTAAATAAGAATTGAGGAAAAAAAGTGGGGCTTTTTGTAAAGCTTTACTCATTACTTAGGCTCTATCACACTAACACGCGGGGATATTAGCGACTAAATAAAACAAGAAAATGACAGTTTGGCGCTTTTAGGTAATCTTCATTAAAACGTCATATTTTGTTTTCAGAGCGATAAATGACCTCTAACCTATTTAAATAATAAAAAGTTGTCACAAAAAAAGCCGGCGAACCGGCTTTTTCAAGTACTCATGATGTGCTGGAAAACGTTTATTTTCTGAAGCGTTTGCCCACCCCTAACCCCAATAAACCTAATCCTAAAATGGCAAGACTAGTTGGTTCTGGTACGTCGCGTTTGTCTAAACCAACCACTATGTTGTCGAACTCTCCCGCTATGCCCGAAGATACCACTCGCAAACGGTTAAAAGCTTCACTGGCATTAAAGGCTATATTCACATAAACATTTGATGAATCTGCCGCTTGATTACCTGATGTACCATTCAATTGACTCAATAACTCAGCGCCGGTAATACTATTTACCAGCACATCATTAGCGTAAAACTCAAATGAGTTGTACGTGTCCACTGAACCCCAGTAAAAACCGAGATAGTTAACGCTCGATCCCGCTAACGAGGGTATTGTTGAGCCTATGTTAGCCAAAAAATTGGTGTAATCAATGTCCACATAGCTATCGGTACCCACAGTTGAAGGCGTGGTATAGGCATAACATGTACTGTCACCAGCGGGAGCTGCCGCGATGTTTTTCGATGAGCCTTTACGAACATTCAACACTGATGGGTCGCTTGTGGTGATGTCCAGCGGTGAGTTAATGGCACAACCATTTGATAAGCCTGCAACGTTATAGCTTTCGTCCTGAGTTAAGGGTAAGCCGCCGATAGCGGTCGCCTTATCGAAGGTTTCAACGAAAAAGCCGTCGTTAAGAGAATTAATGGTGTTATTCGCATTGACGTTAAGGCTAGTTTTACCTGAACCGTCAGTGGCTGCTTGGCCGCCAAATGTTATGGTCGCGGCGATTGCTGACTGACCCATCGCTAACGTTAACATTGAAAGTGTGAATAAGTATTTTGTGTTTCCGAGTAAGGTTTTCATTTTGTAACTCCGTTAAGCTGCTACATCTACATCTACATATACTGCTACCATTTATATTTGCATAAGTTGTGCCAATATAAATAATGTCTATATATCATGATATTAGTTTAGAGTAGGTAAAATAACGCACCGAATGCGTAAAAATAGATGACGTTTTCGCACAAAAAATACCCACGCAGTGTAAAAAATTCCGAATAACGAAACGCCGCCTTACATAGCGTAATTTTGAGGTATTCAAATCTTGTGGTGCCTAATAAGATTAGTTGGCTGACAGTAGGGGATATTCACGGCCATTTATGCAGTGTATTGGTACATTTGAACGCGCCAATTGAATCAGCTTGATTGTTTTTAGACATTAATGAATGGATGTCTTAATAGTAAAGGCTTTGATGGGGTAATTAATAAATACATGCTAAATGACCGTGCCGTTTCATTTGCCATTTACGCTTGAAAAATAAGCAAAAAAAAAGTCGGCGAACCGACTTTTATTTCAAAAATAAACGATTTATTTTTGCAATTTTTTACGTAATGCTAAGCCCATTAATCCCAAACCTAAGAATGCTAAACCAGTTGGTGCTGGCACATCACGCTTTGTTAATCCAACAACAATGTTATCGAACTCACCCGCTATACCAGAAGAAACCACGCGCAGTCGATTGAATGCTTCATCAATTGTGAAATCAATATTCACATAAACATTTGATTTGTCGGATTCTTTATCACCTTCAACACCGCCAAGTAAGTTTAATATTTCTTCACCAGCAATGCTTTTTACTAACGTATTATCTGAGTAAAACTCGAATGTGTTGTATGTATCAATTGAACCCCAATAGAAACCTAAATAGTCGATACTTGAACCGGCTAAAGACGCTTCGATACTTCCTATGTTGGTTAAGAAGTCAGTGTAATCAATATCTACAAAACTTGGTGTGTCTACAGTGTCTGGAGTTGTGTACGCGTAACAAGTGTCATTACCGGCAGGTGCCGCTGCAACATTTCTCTCCGAACCGGAACGAACATTTAACACGTTGGTTGCACTAGGCTGAACGAGTAAAGGTGAGTTTATAGCACAACCAGTGGATTTGTCTGTTACATTGTAACTTGTGTCATTTGCAGAAGGTAAACCTGGGATGGCAGTAGCCACATCGAAGGTTTCAACAAAAAAACCATCGCTGATAGTATTAATTGTATTATTTGAGTTTACGTTAACACTTGTTTTACCTGAATCATCAGTGGCTGCTTGGCCGCCAAAAGTTATAGTCGCTGCACTAATCTGTTGTGATGCGGTCAATGCTACTAAAGCAGCGGCGGATAAAAACTTAGCTTTTTTAAATAAACGTGTCATAGGTTACTCCTTTACGACGACCTAACTGCAAACTTGTTATTGTAATTATTGATAAAGCACTAATTAAGCCAACTTTGATTAATTCTTTAATTTCAGTGCCTTACCTTTAAAGTTGATTGGCATCGGAACAGTAGTGTAAAAAAAGTGGACGTTATTTAAACGCATTGTTTCAATGCGCAGACGCTTTATAAGGTTGCTTATTATAGCTGTGGTTAAGTTTTAATCAATGTTGTTTTTTTCTTTGGTATATAAACGGTTGTAATTATCAGTTTTATGCTTATTGTTCAAACGCAAATGGCAGTATATCGTTCATGGTAAGCGTTTTAATTTCACCTTCGCTGGTAGCCATATGTACTAAGGTGTCTTTACTGGCGAACTCGAAAATACGTTGTCGACAACCACCGCAGGGGGAACAAAAATGTTCATTTGGACTGGCAATGAGGATTTCCCGTACTTGCCGTGCCCCGCCAGCTACCATAGCAGCAAGCGCGTTACCTTCGGCGCATTGACCAAGTGGAAAAGACACATTCTCTACGTTACAGCCCGTGTATGTGTTTCCGTCTTCCGCGACTAATGCCGACCCGACCCTGTAATCAGAATAAGGAGCATGAGCTTTGGCTTGAACATCCAAAGCGGCGTTGAATAATATTTGTAAATCAGTTTGTTGCTTGTTCAAAATGGTTTCACTTGTTTTTGTGCTAGCCAGTTAGTGTGCATTATTTTTACAACTTGATACAGTAGATTGCAATTTTCGACCCGTGGTTGTCTTTACATTTATCGCTAAATACGCCACTCTGCTTTTTTATTTACTATCAATTTTCTGGCTGATTTTGCTTTTTATCGCCATCAATTTTAGGTCAAGCGTCGCACATTCTTATGCAAAATAAATTTTTCTCACTGATATTGTTAGGATTCTTGCTAGGCGGATGTGCCAGTGATAATCAATTACAGGGTAGTCAGGCGCAAATGAGTAACTTATTACTCGCGGAACCTGCACCTATGAGTGTACGTTCGCAAATGGCTATTGCGCGCTACAGCCAAATTTTAGCTAAAGCCCCATTAGAAGAACATGAGCGTGCGGAGCTACTTCATCAGCGTGGCATGTTGTATGACAGCGTGGGCTTGGCAGGGTTGGCTCAGTACGACTTTGATCACGCCATACGTTTAAAGCCCGACATGGCGGAAGCCTATAATTCATTAGGTGTGCATTACACACAGCAGATGAATTTTATTCAAGCTTATGAAGCGTTCGATGCCACGTTGGACATTAATCCTGAATACGAGTTTGCATTTCTGAATCGCGGTATTGCACTTTATTATGGCGGTCGTCCTGATTTAGCCGTCAATGATTTCGGTGAGTTCTATCGTAAAGATCAATCAGACCCTTATCGAGCACTTTGGTCATTTATTGCTCACAGTGAGCTTGACCAAACTGAAGCGTTAATGACGTTAAGCAAGAATCGAGAGAGTCTAGATAACGACAATTGGGCGACCCATTTGGTTGACCTTTATTTAGGCCGAATTGACGAGCAGGCATTATTAAATGGCCTTATTCAAGGTGTAACTAGCCAGCAAGAGCTCACTGACCGTCTATGTGAAGCCTATTTTTACCTTGGTAAATATAATTCGGCTCAAGGCAATCGTGGAGTTGCTTCGAACTATTTTAAGTTAGCACTTAGCACAAATGTCTTTGAGTATGTTGAGCATCGATACGCTCGTTTAGAACTAGATATGTTAAGAGATCAAGCTGTCGCTGAAAGTGAAGCTCCTTAAGGCGGCAGTGCTTTTGAGCCGCGCAAGGTGCTAAAAAGCAGCCTTGGATTATTATGTACTTTAGCTTGGCTGTTTACAGGGCACAGCGATGTTATTCAGTATTTACCCTTCTTACACAATCAGGCTAATAGCAACCAGCAACCTCTACACTACCTGTACCGTGCTTATCGGGCCGGAGATGAGCAAGCTCTTGAGCAATTAAGTCAAAGGGCCATAGCGCTCAATGATGGCTATTGGCTGCATTTCGCCAAATTAGCAGGCTCTGCCCAAGCAAAGCGTTACTTTTCGTACCTGCAGGTTGGAAATGAAGGAAATAAAGCTGCTATAAAAGCGCTGAATTATTCCGCCAAGCGCGGTGAGCTAGATGCCCAAGTTGCGTTGTACCATCACTGGATCACTCAAAACCAATTAGAAAAGGCGCAGCACTGGTTATCGCGTGCCGCTAAACGTGATGCAAGTAGTGCACTCATGTATGCCAAATGGTTGTCACTCAAGGGACAAGAGTCACAAGCCTTAGAGTCACTTCAAATCGCTCAACAGCTGGGCAGCGCAGAAGCATTGAAGTTACTCAATATGCGTGCCGGGTCTGCTCCCAAAAAATACAGTGAATTAACGCTGGCTTCATCAAAAGCGGTCGTGGAAAATTGTGCCCAGCGGCTACAGTTTGTTGCCAGCAGCTTGCATTCAGTTATGCAAGGACAAGCGTTCATCGATAATTTTGCCAACGATGAGCGCTTAAAAACCTTACCTATCTGTATCAACCGTCCTTTATGGCTTGCTCCTGATTCATTAACGTGTTCAGGTAATTGGCAAGGAGCTGGCCGGTTAGGCTGTAATATGACCCGAATGAGCCAGTCACTTTTTGGGCAACGCTTCACCCATGTAGTGGTATTGGCGCAAGCAGGAAAGGCAAATGTACACAATGGGGTGATGTTTTTAGACAGTCAGGACGATTACAACGTATTTGTACATGAGCTTGCACATTTCGCAGGTTTTATAGACGAATATCCATTGTCCGAAGGGCTGGCTAGCGTGATATGTGAGCTTAACGATGCCCCGAACTTGCGAGTGAGTCGCCAAGGACATCAGCCTGACATGCTAGGTTGGCAAGGCTTAACGAAAGGTCAGCGTATTGCAGTCAGTGAATCACGCACCTGTGATAATCACCAAGCTCAGGCTTATAAGCCCAGCACCAAAATGACCTTTATGGAGTTTTACGATGTGCCTTATATTCCCCCCATTTACCTACGGGCCTGGGCTGAACGACTCGCAAATAAGCCATTATTAACGCCTGCTTACATTAATTTTTATCAGGGTTATGATGCTAAAGGGGACACTGAGCAAGGTACGTATTGGCGAACCCGCTACCAGCACTACCTACAAGCGGATTAAGTAAAGCCAATTGGATCTAACGGGAAGTGTGATTTTTGTTCATACAGGCGGTATACTACTCGGACGATTTATGATGTTTGTGGTAACCAACATAGCACTATGAGCCAAGCACTTTCTATTGGTACGGTAGATTATCCGTTTCCAGCAAAACCAGCTCGATTAACTTCTGCTCAGCAACAAGATTACATCGACAAAATTAAACAGCTACTCATCGAGAAGAATGCCACGCTCGTTGCGCATTACTATACCGATCCTGAAATTCAGGCATTGGCTGAGGCAACCGGTGGTTGTATTTCTGACTCCCTTGAAATGGCACGTTATGGCAGAGACTGTGACGCACAAACGCTTGTAGTGGCAGGAGTGCGTTTTATGGGAGAGACTGCAAAAATACTCAGCCCAGATAAAACTGTCATCATGCCAACCCTCGAGGCAACCTGTTCATTGGATATAGGGTGTCCTGAGGCTGAGTTTTCAGCATTCTGTGATGCGCATCCAGATCACACCGTTGTGGTTTACGCGAATACGTCTGCGGCAGTAAAAGCTCGGGCTGATTGGGTTGTAACGTCCAGCATCGCCCTTGAAATTGTTGAGCATTTAGACTCCCAAGGTAAAAAAATCATTTGGGCACCGGATCGTCACTTAGGTGCTTATATAGCCAAAGAAACTGGCGCAGACATGTTGATGTGGCAGGGGGAGTGTATCGTGCATGATGAGTTTTCTGCCAAAGCCCTGCGCGATATGAAACACCTTTACCCTGACGCTGCGGTACTCGTGCATCCAGAGTCACCTGCTAGCGTGGTGGAGTTAGCCGATGCAGTTGGCTCAACGACCCAGTTAATAAATGCAGCAAAAACCATGTCTAATAGCCATTTTATTGTTGCAACTGACCGTGGTATTTTTTATAAAATGCAGCACGCAGCCCCAGATAAAATTTTGCTTGAAGCACCAACGGCAGGTAATGGTGCAACATGTAAAAGCTGCGCCCATTGCCCGTGGATGGCTATGAATGGCTTACAGGCTATTTACGAAGCATTGACGGAAAAAAGCGGTCACGAGATCTTTGTTAGCGATGAACTACGTAAAAAAGCCCTGATACCACTAGACAGAATGCTCGATTTTTCCGCTGAGCTTAAAATGAAGGTAACAGGTAACGCCTAGTTAAGCATTTGAAGGGATTATTAATCATGTGAAAGCCAGCTACTGCTGGCTTTTTCATTTTTCGGCCACATTAACAGTGTAGAGTTTTGTTTTAATTCCACTATTTAGGAGTGTTTCATGCCAGATTTAAGCCGTTACAAAGGGATCGTTTTCGATATGGACGGAACGCTAATTGACTCAATGGGCTCACACGCTATTGCATGGCAACAAACTTGTGAGCATTTTGGTTATCCTTTTGATGGTCAATATATTCATGACCTTGGGGGAGTACCGACACGGCAAATAGCCAAGTTACTTAATGAAAAACATGACCTCCATCACGATGTAGACGACGTCGCCGAAGTCAAGCGTCAAGCTTGGTTAGCCCTCGATGACAATCTCAGTGTTATTGACGACACATTTCAAGTGATGCAGCGCTACGAAGGCGTGTTACAAATGGGCATAGGGACAGGTTCAGAGCGAGACAATGCTATTCGTATGCTTACAGAAACGGGTTTACTCGACCGAGTCGAAACCGTGGTGACCGCATCAGATGTCACTAACGGTAAACCACACGGTGAAACGTTTTTAACCGTCGCGAAAAATATGGGCCTCAGAGCAGATGAATGTGTGGTGTTTGAAGATACAGAAATAGGCCGACAAGCTGCCGCAAATGCAGGCATGGATTGCATCATGGTCATAAACGGCAAGATTGAGCTACCTGCCTGATTAGCCTAAAAAGGTGTCAATTTAAGTGAAAACACAATAATTGTTTAATAAATAGTCGTCTTAATCGCTAATTAGCAGTAAACACTTGCGCAGCCAAGCGCTTTTCCCTAACATACGCGCCTGCTGAAAAGCTTGTCTATTGATTGCACAGTATGGATCAAAAAGCGGCTGAGCAAGGTATTCGAAATCTAAGCACATTTACATTTCAACAGTTTGGCGAGGTGAGTGAAACTGGCCTCTTTAGGTGCAAAGCACCGCCCGGTTGAACGACCGGACATGGATGTACGGACTGGGTGCCGATCATCATGGACGTGTTAACTTCGAGATACATACGAAGAGAAAATAGAAAGTTTTGGAGAGGTGGGTGAAACCGGCCTCTTTAGGTGCAAAGCACCGCCCGGTTGAACGGCCGGACATGGATGTACGGACTGGGTGCCGATCATCATGGACGTGTTAACTCTGAGTTACATACGAAGAGAAAATAGAAAGTTTTGGAGAGGTGGGTGAAACCGGCCTCTTTAGGTGCAAAGCACCGCCCGGTTGAACGGCCGGACATGGATGTACGGACTGGGTGCCGATCATCATGGACGTGTTAACTCTGAGTTACATACGAAGAGAAAATAGAAAGTTTTGGAGAGGTGGCTGAGTGGCTGAAGGCGCACGCCTGGAAAGTGTGTTTAGGGTTAAACCTAACGAGGGTTCGAATCCCTCTCTCTCCGCCATATACCATCAAGGCCTTGCATGACGCAGGGCCTTGTTGTTTCTAGGGTTTAGCGGATTGACCTTGCGTGCCAACTGGTACAAAAGGTTGGTACAAATGAGTATAATGAGTTCTCCTTTCAAGCATCCAAAATCCGGTATTTACTACCTCAGAAAAGGCGTACCAAAACGTCTAGTCCCTATCATTGGGAAAGCTGTATTTAAGCAATCACTAAACACCAAAGATTTACGTGAAGCCAAAAGCCTAATCATCCCCTTGCTCGCAGATGTTGATAACCAAATACGACTAGCAGAACTGCAACTCACAGACGATAGCTCACAAGAGCTCAGTTTAAGAGACTGTCAGATCATAGCTAACCGTTGGCTGATAGTTGGTCAATGAAAGAAGTCATTAGGCGTTGGCATCAGTTATACCAAGGCACGTTGTTGAGTCAAAAGTATCAAAGAGAAGATACCCTGAGTAAAAGTGAGTTTATGAGCTTGGAAGAAACCGTGACAATTTACCGTCAACGTTTATACGACATCAGCTGGCTCATGCGTAATCTCAATGAACACATTGCTCGTGAAGCCAATAAAGAAGATGGTTGTACTGGTAGGTTTTGGGAAGGTCGATTTAAATCCCAAGCATTGTTAGATGAAAGTGCGGTGTTAGCTTGTATGGCTTATGTAGACTTAAACCCTATTCGAGCCAAGATGGACACTACACCCGAAACGTCAAAACACACCAGTATTCAACAACGTATTCACGCTCTCATCAAGGGAGAACAACCCAGAAAACTGATGCGCTTTGTGGGAAATTACAGACAAAACATGCCTAAAGGCATTGCTTACAGTCTTATTGTGCATATTCCGGTGATGGGGATCAGTCATTCTGATTTCATCAGGATCACTAATCTTTGACGCATTGGACGAGTCCGTGTTTTACCCTAAGTGATCCCGATGAGTCAACTCAGACTGTAATTTTCGCA
>Ga0209337_1000249_pt1 | contig 42751 bp, 65 predicted proteins | sample LinPmetageLP53_FD_184044 | JGI IMG/M metagenome (GOLD analysis project Ga0209337, IMG submission 184044) | Marine viral communities from the Pacific Ocean - LP-53 (SPAdes) (version 2) | ecosystem: Environmental > Aquatic > Marine > Oceanic | place: Pacific Ocean | collected 2010-02-08
TTCTACCACCAGTAATATCTTTGTTAGAATCTGTTATAATAGCTTTGCTTGCTATAACTGTTCCGTTTGTTATTCCATCTATAAGATTTATGTCTGTTGCACTAGCTGTAACACCATCAAGAATATTTAGTTCTGCTACTGTTACTGTAGCTCCATCTAATATGTTTAGTTCAGCAGCTGTAGAAGTAATAGCAACGCCAGCATACTGTAACGCACCTGCTGATGATATATTAACAGCAACTGTGCTAAGTTGTAATAAACTACTTGTAGCTTCACCATCTGATACCGCCCTTAATGTTGAGTCAATTCCTGAATTACTATTAGATACTTGTAATAAGTCCTTATAGCTATCTTTTATTCTTTGTCCTGTTAATGTTGCCATATTTTACCTTAAATTTGCTGGAACAACAGCTCTCGTTCCACCCGTCTTATCATTCTTTTTCATTCCAAATCTTCTTACACTCTCTTTATAATTAGCCATACATTGTTGTCCAGAAGCCATTCTTATCTGTGCGATAGCTGGTTCTGTTGCTGAAGCTGCAGCGTCCATTAATGCTTTTGCTTTTACGTAATCTATTAACGCGGGTTGTAAGGAATTGTCAATATCTACTGTTGCAGTAATGCTTGTAAGTTTGTCTGGTTCTGCGTTATAAGAAATTAAAAGCCCGTTTGTAATTACGTCTCCACTAGAGCCAATTTGTGCTGCTTTAAACTTTCCTTTTCCAGTTTCAGTTGTTCCTCCGTCTCCATCTGTTGTAGCTATTGCTAACTTATCGCCTTCAATCCACCACACAAATGAGTCTAAAGGGTCTTTATATGTACTGCTTACTGCCGCCATTTCTTACTCCGTGTCTGTTAATTTAATATCTTGGTTAACTAATCGTGGTATTCTTATATACTCTCCATCAGAGTTTAGAATACTACACTTATAAACTTTGTTTACAGTTATATCTCTGTTGTCATCTAGTCCATACCATAGTTGATTATGTACTAGGTTTGTTTTTGCCCACTCCATTTGTACGGAATATTTACCCATATCAACTAAAGCTTCGTTAATTAAATTTATTACATAGTTTTCTGATACTCCAGGTACTGCCTGAAGCACTCTACTATATATTTCTTTACCGCTAAATTCTATTGCTGCCATTATAATTCCTCATATTCTGCGTTTAAATTTTCCCAAGTTGAATCTGCATTCTGCCATAAGCTAAAGAAAACTAAAACTCTTGACCACGTTGTAGATATTGCAGAACTTAATTCTTTTGACCAGGAAGTAGAAGCTTCTATACTTGTTACTTTTGTCCAATCTGTACCTAAGTTAGCCATTATACTCCAGCTATTAAGACATTAACTGTTGCTTCATTAGTTCCGTCTACATAGTCTGTTGCGTGTATTCCTACACTACCAACGACTTCTCCCATTTCCATAGGAATTACTACTCCTTGACCTGCGTCTAATACTGCAAATATTTCACCGCTTACTGTAACTGATATAGTTCCTGGTGAACCAAGTGCACTAACGTACTCTACTGCTACAACGTGAGCTGTAGCTGGTATTGTTCCTGCTGTTACGTCAGAAGCTTCTGTCCAACCTGAATTGTCTAAAAAATCTGCATTATCCTGAGCCGAACAAACCACATTACTCCAGTAAGCAACATCTGATGTGCTATATTCTTGATTCATAGTATAGCTTCCGCCCCAACTTCTTTGTCCCGAAAAGACATCTAAAGCATAGTTTGTATAATCTCCAGCAGCACCACCGTCGTCTGCAACGCTTACGTCATTAACAATCTGTACTGATGTTTGTATTCTAATTTCATTTGCCATTTAATTACCTCTATTGTTGTTGGGCTGACAGCCCTCTTAAAAATTGTATTTGTTCTTTATATTGTGAATCTAACATTTGATATTGCTGAGTATACCAAGTATATTGAGCTGTATCTTTTTGTAAATTATTTCCATATTCTTGCACTTCTTTTGCTACGTTAGCTCCATAAGCTTGTAATTCTGCTCCATACTTTGCCATTAAAGCATTGTTGTCTTGTATTGAAGCTGCCATATTTTGTGCTGAATTTTGTAATGCTAAAGCTTGGTCGGCTGCTTTATTTGCTATACTTACTGACGTTGCTTGCTGTGCTTCTTGTTGTGCGTCTGCAGCGTCTAATTGTGCTTGAGTAATAGCTCTCTGTAAAGCCGTGTTATGTTTAGCAACTTCCTTTTGCATCTCTGCTTGATATCTAACATTATCCTTATTAAACTCATTAAGCTCATTTTGTATATCTTGACCATACTTTTGTAACTCTACGCTAGTTCTAGACTGAAACAATGTTATTTCTTTTTGAGTATTTTGTTGATACTCTTGAACTTCTTTAGCTACATTTTGTGCATACAATCCTAATTCTTGTTGAAACTTAGCTAACAAACTATTGTTGTTATTAATTGTTTCTTGCATATTATTTATAGCATTTTGTAAAGCCAGCTCTTGGTCTTTTGCTTTATTTGCTATGTCTACATTAGTAGCATTTTGTGCATCTTGTTGTGCTTTTGCTAAGTCAAGTCTTGCTTGCTCTACTACTTTTTGTAAATCGCTATTGTGTTTTTGTATTTGTCCTTGAACATTTGCTTGATATTTTGTGTTTTCTTTATTAAATTCATTTAATTCATTTTGTATATCTTGAGAGTATTGTTGCAATTCTGCTCTTGTTCTCGCTTGATATAACGTTAATTCTTTTTGCGTGTTTTGTTGATATTGTTGTACTTCCTTATTAACATTTTGTGCATATAACTGTATGTCGTTACTATACTCTTGCATTTGTTGTGCTTCAGAAGCAGATGTTAATTCTGCATTTTTAATTGACTTTTGTAATTCAGCTTGATAAACTTGAACATCTCTATTAAAGCTAGCAACTTCTTTTTGTATATTAGCCTGGTATTGTTGTACTTCATTATTCAATTTACCTAATTGCAATTGAGCTAATTCTGCATCTTCATCTGTTTCTAAAAATGTTTCAAACTGAGCTGTATCAACAGACAAAGTTGGAGAAACAAAATTAGGAGTGCTAGCACTAAAACTAACAGAAGGTACGTCAATATCTAATGCAGTAGGTGCACTTGCACTTATAGTTAAATCTGATATTGCTACACTACTTATATTTATAGTAGGTTTTGTATATGCGGGAACATCTTGACTAACATCTATTTTATTAGGAACAGTACCAAATGTTACAGAAGACATATCTTCTGCAAACCCTGCTTGATTGCTAGCGTCAGCATAACTTACAGTTCCTATAGATGGAGCTGAAGGAGCACTAGAACTAATACTTAAATCTGGTATAGAAACAACACTTAATCCTACTGTTGGTTTTGTATAAGTAGGTACTGAACCTGTAGGGTTAATATCACTAACAGCTGCTACTGTAATTGCAGATATGTTTGAAGCAGATGCATCAGCGTTTGTTGCGTCGCTATAAGATACAGTACTTAACGTTGGAGCTACTGGCTCCGTAGAAGATATAGATAAGTCAGAAACAGAAAGGTTTATATCGTTCATTAATCTTTGAACGCCGTTTCTTGCCGCGTATAATACTACTGAATTTTCTGCTTCATCTGGAAAGTTAGCTATTGCACTATCTCCAAACGCTACAGTAATTGCCATATTAATAGAAGTTAATCTTTGATTAGAACCACTTGAATCTGGTTTTACAGTTAATAATTGATTATCAATATAAAAAGCTGGGTCAGTAGCAGAAGCATATTCCATATAAGAAGAATCTGTAATTCTACCTCTCATAGAAGGAAGTACCTCTCTACAAGGGTGGTCTATCGTTCCATCATTTCTAGTAACTGTTAAAACTTTTTTACCCTCTACATCTATCGTGTTTACAAATGCATCTTGAGAAGCAACTCTTTTTAACATTGACATAGGCAATATAGACATAACAGAACGAGCACCATCAGTTAACCAACTACTTAAAGCCGCTGTATCTGATACGCTTCCAGTTAAATCTTCTATTTGTGTTTGAAATGTTGCCATTATCTAACCTTCTTCCTAGTTCCGAACACATCAACTCCAGGTATCATTGTTCTGTTTGCCGTGTCTACTATCTCATCTGATTGTTCTTGTTGCATCAAAAATTGTTCTATTGATTCAAAATCAATATTACCAGAACCGGTTAAAGGTAGACCTTTTTTATATCCAGTAAATGCAGCTCCATCTCTAGACTGTCCTTTGTCTAATAAAAACTGCTCAGTAGTGCCTCTACCTCTACTATATCTTTCGAATATATCATTTAAAGCTCTAGATAATGATTCATCAAATGAACCACCACGTCTATCAACTGATTTAAAAACACCTTCAGCTATACGTTCAGCATCTGAACGAAATGCTCCAAAACCTTCTGGAACCATTTCTCCGGGTTTATCTAGTAACGGTTTATCAAGTTCTGCTAATGGACCCTCTCTAGGTTCATATCTTTTGGCTCCAAAAAGCCTTCTAAATAATCCTTTTGTTTTATCGTCCATTATCTACCTTGTCCTCTATATGGTTTTATATAATTCTTTGTACTCATTTTATTGCCCATCTTAGTATTCTTACTCATACCCTGTCTAGTCTTTTTCTTTCCATTACTTCTTCTAGTCTGTTGTCCTAAACCTCTCACTACTTACCTGCTGCTTTCATAGCAATATTGTGAGACTGTTTAAAGGACTTGCCTTTTCTCATTGCAGCCGCCATTTTTTTTAAATGTGCTTTTGAATGATGAACTTTATGCTTACTCATTTGTCTTTTTTGAACAGCAGTTAAATTATTTAAGCTTACGCCTTTTAAGTTCTTAGCCATTAATATCTCTTAGACTTTTTCTTTTTCTTTTTCTTTTTACCGTACATTACATTATCCTCGTTGCTGGTCCCTTTGCAGAAGTTTTATCTGCTCCTTCTTTGAGCTTTTTCATTCCTTCTTCGTGAGACAGTGTTTTTATTTCCATCTGGTCTTTTCTAATAGCTGTTGCATAAGGATTATTTTCCCTAACAACAAAGTTAGTATTCCATTTAGGTTGTGCCGCTCTTAGACCACAAGAAGGACAGTTAAAAAACCTTTCTGGATTTGGCTCCTTACAATGTTGACAATTCATTTATTATCCAGTTGATACTATAATATATGCAATTCTACTTCTGTCCAATCTTATTGATTGAATGTCAACAATAGCATTATTAGTGCTATCTAAAGTTTGTATGTAATCATTTATCTCTTTAGCTAAAGAGCCTGTTACACTACTTGCATCTGAACTAACATCATTAATAATTACTTTTGTAATTGTATTATAATCTGCCATTTTATTCTCCTATTAGTTTTAAAATTCTTTATAGGTTTCGGAGTGGGAATAAACCCACTCCATAGTACCTAATTACTATTTATGATTGGTCAGCAAAGACTACTGCAGTATTTGTAGCAGACACAACGTGTCCGTTTAAATACCAATTAAGTCCGTCACAAACAAATTTAACCATAGTACCGCCGATTGGTGTTAAAACACTAACCTTTGAATTACTATTGTTATCTGAGTCTACTGTTGCTGTTAGTTCGCCATCACTGTCGCTGTGTACTAAACCTCCAATAAAGAAGTTTACGTCAGCTCCAGTGTCAAACTGCCAGTCTTGTGCGTCAGCTGCTGTACCACCATACCAGAATTCGTAACTTAATCCGATTTCTTCTGCTGGTAAGCTAATTACAATATCTGCAGTAAGGTCAGGACAAACGTGAATTCTTCCTGAATCTTCTGCTAAGATAGTATATGTCGCTGCATCTGGAACAAACACAGAATTTCTTCTGGCTGAACCATATGCTCTACTGTTTGGGTTTATCATATCTGATTTCATATTATAAGCCCTCCACATTGTATAGAGCGTGAGATTCTGGTAATGTGATTTCAAGACCTGCTTCTGTAAGAATCATATCTTTTCTCAAATCTTCATCTGCACTTTGTACATTTGTCATAATTTGAGTATCACGATTTAAACCATTACCTACTAATGGTCTGTATGCTAACTGACTCATATCAGCCATAAGCATCATTCCACTTGCAACTCCTCTAAAGAGTGGTTGTTTAACTAAGAACATACTTCCGTGCACAGTATTAATTTCCATTAACTTGTGTCCGAATGAACCGTCTACGTTATCCATATTAACTCTGTAAGGCATATTTGCAGCTGAACCTGCTGATGCATCAATAAATGCACCGTCGCCCATTTTGTTGAAATATGAAATTACTGGTAAAGAAGCCATAACAAGTTTTTCACTTGCTCCGCCTCTTGCTGGGTCAAATATAACTTCCATATCTGATAGTAATCTATCGTATGTTAACTCAGCTGTAGTTGTGCTTCTGTAATAGCCTTTTCCTGAAGAATAAGCTAATGCAGAGTTATCTACTACTGGTGAAACATTTTTAAGGATATTTCCTACTAGACCTTCTGTATATTGAACGCCTTGAACGCGAGCTTTTTGACCGAAGAGCATAGCTCTTTCAATGTCAATTTTATGTTCGCGTAACTTTTGAGCCCATATTCTATCAAACTCATTCGCGTATCCACGGTGACGTGTTGCGATTGCTGTGTTTGTTAGTTCACAAGCTGTTTTAAAGATTTGTGTATAACCAAATCCGTCATCTAATGTATCTGAAAATGTGTCTGGTGACGCAGTTCCTTCTTCAAATGATGTACCAATTACTTGGGCAACATCGTTGTCTGAAAGTACGTTATAACCAGTTGCAGTATTTCCTGATGTGTCGATTATTCTACCTTGGAAAGTAGAAGATGATGAACCCGCTACGGGTCCAGATTCAACTCTAACTAATACCTGAGTGTATCCTGCTGCTGTGTCTAATGAAGAAACTGCAAATACCATTCCTTTTGTAAGAAATGCTACTGCTGCTCCTGCAGAAGTGTCAACTGTGAATGCATATACGGTATCAGCTGTTACTGCTGAGCCTCCGTTTACGTCTGCTGCTAATAAAAAGCTTCTATCAGTGTGATTGATTTGAGTTCTATTTTCAAGAAATCTGAAAATATTGTCATCAGTCGCAACTTTAGAAACGTTAGCCAAGTAGGTGAAAAAAGGTGATTCTTCTGGAGTTAATTCCGCAACTCTATCAGAGAAATCATACAGTTTTCTTTGGTCTGGGGCTTGCCCATAATCAGCACTTGTAGCCGCAGCTGTAATGTTGGAAGCTTTTAATATTCCGCTATTTATAGCCATTTTAGTCTCCTAAACTGTTATTTAGCTAGTCTACCACCACGACTGGTATTCATAATTCTATCCCACACCTGGTCTCCTTCAGATTTAGTAGGCTGTTCGCCTCCCTGAAGTACTCCAGCTGGTTTAGGAATTGATTTAGCAGCTTGCACAGCTTTTTTGTTTTCATTTGGTTTTGCAGTTTCACCTTTGCCTTCTTTCCATACCTTAATTAATGTCTCGATAGGTAAGTTAGCTTTTGGTGTTGTTGCAAAGTTTAAAAACTCTTGAGCATCTTTTTGCTCTAGTTTGTGCGTGTTTACTAATTCTGTTTTTAAATTATTCATCGCCATATCGTTTTTGAGTCTAGCCAATTCGTTATCTACTGTTTCGTGTACAAGCTTCTTTTCCTGTCCTACTCTAAATTGGTAGGATTCAGATTCAGGCTTGTAATAGGCGTCCCAAGGGTCAAAGTTTTCTGGTGTTGTACTTTCTCCAGAATTATTGCCCACAGTTGATTGTCCAGAAAGTTCTTTTTCAATTACGTCTACTATTTCAGGTCTAGAGTTTAAAGTATCTCTTAATTGAATTAAGTCATTTGACTCGTTTCTTAGATTCTCGTGCTCTGCTGTTTTTTTGTCGTACATTGATTGAAACTTTTTAGCTTCTACTTCCCAATTCACTTCTTCTGATGCTTCTACACCTTCTTCTACGGTATCTTCTTGTAATGTAAGTGTTTCTTCCACTACAGAATCTACTATTGGGTCATTCTGTTCAACCTGTTGTTGTTCTTGTTTTTTTGCCATTGTTTTTTTCTCCTCTCCTGATTTAGCTTTATTGCTCAGAACCAGGGTTGTTTTTCTTTTCGTCTTCAAAATTTCTAGCCATTTGGTCTGCCAAATTTCCAAGTTCCATCATCTTTTCTTTTTCTTTGCCCTTTGAATCAGTAATTATTTCATTCAACTGAGTCTTAAACTTCTCTGTCTCAACTCTTTTACGAGCTCCGACTGTTTCTCTTTCAGCTGTTTGTAAATCACCATTGAGCTTCTTTACTTGACCTTCAAGCTGTGATATGTACTGTTGCATTTGTGCCATTTGTCCTTTTCTTTGAAGAACACCTTCTTTGTCAAAGATTTCGCTTTTTTTCAAAACCTCAACATCATCTACCAGACCTAACTTATACGCATCAAGGTACATATTATATTCTGCCACCTTATTGCTTGGTAAAGTTGAACCTGATATAATTCGAATGTCGTGCTGCCCTAATGCTATATCATTTTCAAGAGCTTGAATTTCATTCGACTTATCATCATACAATCTCATATTAACAGTAAATTCTGTTAAATCATTGTTTGGTTGTACAATTCTAAAAGTTTTTTGGAATTTATAGTGGTCTTTAGCCATATTATATATAACTTGACCTACTTGACTAAGCGAAGATTCAATATCTCTTAACTTAGACTTTCCTCTAGATTCTCCCATTTCTGATAAAAGCATAGTACCTCTAACAGATTCTGGAGCAGAATCTTTAAATCCTTGTAATAACTCTGGAATACCAAAGTTTAAATCTATATATTTTTCTACCCTATCTATTAAGTAATAAAACTCGCTAGTTAAAGGAGCTGGTTGTGGGTAGTGAGGCTCACCAAATTCTGGGTTATATTCAATAACCGCATTTGGATTAGCCCAATCTTTTTCTAACTGACTTACACTGTCTACACTTCCTTCAGGAATTAAAAGTTTTAATCCTGCAGCAGATTGAGCGTGTGATAAGGTTAAAGAGAATAACTTATTTAAAAGCCTTTGAGAGTCTTTAACCTTATTCACATCTGATTTTGGATAGGGAGTATTAGTCCAAATGTTCGCAAAAGGAACAATTGGATAAATATCAGTTTGAAGAACACGCTCGTATAATAAAGTATCTCCAATGCTTGTACATTGCATAATTCTAGTTTGGTCTACTTCTTCAATTTCTATAGCTCCAGAATCTATTGCTTTAACATTTGCTTCGTCTTGCAATATATCTGCATAAATTTCTGCATTAATTATTTTTTCACTTCCAGTTGAAGAATTAAATAACCTATAAAAAGGAACTCTTACTTTGTAAAACCTATCTAGTATTTGATATTTTTGATTAACGTTATAATCTAAATTTTTTGCTTCTGCTGGAGTAAGAACGTTTTGAGAATTTTTTAAGTTTGACGAAGGATAGTCTTCTCCGTATAAAGAATTTTCTCCAACTGAAATATCGTCAATCATTTCTTCTAGTTGAGGATACAAATCTAAAACTTGTTGCCTAGTAAGAAACGTAGAAAGAATAATTCCAGAAGCATCGTGAAAAAACCTGTCTCTAGATGCAGGGTCTACATATACCCTAAAAGGGTCAACGTGCGTATATTTAATTTCGCCTCTTCCGTAGTCAGCTTCTGGGTCCATATATACATACATATATCCAAGACCTTGAACTGCGTAGTCGTGAACTACTTGTTTAAAAACAGTGTCTCCTTTTGATATGTCCCAAATATACTCTAATATTGTTTTCCAAATATTAGAAAGTTTATTATCGGAGTCTTCTCTTCCTATAGCAGAAAATTTTGCTGGTTGAGCTGTAAGCAATGACTTTAATTTATCAACAGCAGCATAAACTCTATCAATAACAAAATCTGCTTGCCCGACAGATGCTAAGGCGTTAGACTCTTCTTCTGTAAAATGATTTCCTAATACAAAGTCTACAGCATCTCTAGCTTCTACGTCCCAAGATTGTCTTGCGTCCCTCCATCTTCTAAAGAGTTCTTTAGTTATCTGAGGTTTAGTTTTGTTTGATTCTTCGTATTTAGCCATAGTCTCCCGTTATTTTTGAGACTAAAGTACTAAATTTATGACGTTTAAGTCAAGTATAATGTTATATTTTTTGTCCTGTAACCCAATTAATAGCCCTAGACGCCATATTGTTTTGTTTATTAGACAATCTTTCGTCTAATGAATCTCTATCTATAGCAGAACTTTTAGGAGGTTTTGCAGTAGTAACTGCATACCAAAGCCCGTCAAGCAAGTCGTCGTTTCTTCCTTTAGGAAATTCAAACATTTCATCAATAATAGCTTCGTGTTCTTTTTTTATAAAAAGTTTTCTTCCGTTTACTATAGGACACAAAAGAGCTTCTAGCCTATCTTCCTTTTTAATTCCTCCTGGAGGCCTTATTCCTTGCGATAAACCAGGAGCTAGTTTTCTGTCTTTACCTGCTAATTTATTTACGTGGTCTTTAATAATACCTTGAGCACCAACTTTTTCTACGTTAACCCTTCTAACTGGGTGATACTTCCTAGCTAATTCAATAATAGTTTTAGGCATATCATATAAAGGAGAGTGTTCTCTGTAATAATCTATAATATATATATTTCTATCACTATCAATACCTATAGTCATTATTACTTGAAAGTCGCTTCTAGCATTTGTTTCATAAGCTAAGTCAACTCCCATATATACATTTACAGGAATAGCAGACTCGTCAATCATCATATAATTAAATCCACCTCTTTCTTCAAGATGTCCTCTATACTTATTAAGTCTATCTATTTTAAATTTAGCTGTTTCAACATCTCTAGCTTCATTCATATACTCTTGAGCAAATTTATGTACAAGCCCCATCTCTGAGAATCTAGACTTAATATCATCTAGTTTTTTCTTTGTAAAATAATTTGGCCATAAAGGAACTCCGTCAACCATAGCTTTTTTATACATCACATTCCAAGCAGACTTTCTTCCTTCTTTTTCCGCATCTAAGTACCCATCATATACGCCTTGAAGAAAAGAGTCGTAATGGACTATTGTACCAATAAGCCATATTGACCCTTCTTGTTCTTTTGAGTTTTCTAATGCGGGTTCTACCGTAGACATAACCCATTCTTTAATTTCCCTTCTTCTATCTGGTGTTTTAGTATTTAATTCTGATTCAAAGTCATCTAAAATAATATTAGTATATCTTAGTCCTAATTGAGAACGACCACGTAAACGTTGACTTGTACCTTTAGCAATAATCCTATCTCCTCTAGCAGTAGTAAATTCTTTTTCTGTCCACTTACTTCCTTTTAAGTCTCCAAAATAATATTGTAAAGCAGGATTAACATCGATATGATTTTGAATATATTTAATATGGTCTATAGCTTGAGACTGTTCTTCAGATACCCAAGCAATAAATTGTTTTCTTTCTGGAGGTGAAAAGTATAATTGGTATAATAACGCCGTTTTTGCTAATGTAGATTTTGCGTGACCACGAGGTAATATAATACAAGCTCTTTTTTCGTCTCCAAGTAATAAGTTACTTAATTCATATTGATAGGGAGCTGGACTTGATTTCATAAAATCTTCAGGTAAAAACATTTGACCAAAGGTAATAATGTCTTTTTTTGCTAATTCAAGTGCTTGTTCTTTTTGAGACAAGTCTGGAGGTATTATATTAAATGTTTCAGGCTTTTTCAAATTCTTTTTCATAAACCCTATCTAACATAGTTAAAGTTTTTATAGAATGCCAATCTCCGTCTGGTACTTCTGTAAAAGAATTAGAACTTTGCCATAGTTGAGGTCCAGCTACATATATCCAAGCTTTTTCGGTTTTTCCATTTTCTAGTTCTACTGGAGCTGTAGTTCTAATATAAAGACCATTGTCTACTCCTTCATACTCATCGTACATATTAAGGTCTTCAGAAGTTACGTCCATAAGTTCAACAACAGCACCTTTCCCTTTTTCATTTTTAATAATAGCTGGAAAAGATTGTGTTCCTGGAAAAACTAAACTAAATCCTTCTACTTTTCCAGTATCGGGAAATCCTCTTCTAAGTGTTCCGTATACAGCTAATCTCATTAAGCATACCCAACAGACCTAGGTATTCCCATTTCTAGTATATCAAACTTAGGAGAATATATTGTTAAGCAATTAAAACACTTAAGCCCAGTACAATCTTTTTTACCTGTGTCCCAAATGTATACCCCTGTTTTACTTAAAGGATAAGAACAAATGTGACATCTATTCTTCCGAGTTATCTTTTTTAACTTCAGCCAATTTTTCGTATTTGGATTCTTGAATTGCATTTAGTTGCTCTTTCGAAAAACCTTGAAACAATGTAATTGATTCTGATTTTTTTTCAGTATCCATCATTCCAGATATTTTCATTAATGTTGTTAACGCTGTAATCTTATCTCTATCACTTGATTCTGATTTATCTATTACATTCCTCATTTCTTCTAAAAGATATTTTGGAGTAATTTCTGCTTCATTTAAGTGTTTATCTACTTCTTCTCTAATCAAATTTTTCACCCTGTCGGTTTTAAGCAACAGCTTTGCCTGTGAAGCTGCATATGACTTTTTCTTACTAGGAAAAGCACTCATATAAGCATCTACCACGTCATCTCCTTTTGCTACATACTTAGCAAATAGAAATTCTTTTTCTGTTGCTTTTATTCTTTCTTTCTTACGTACTGAGGGAGATTTGCCATCTGTTGCAAATGTATGCATATTAGTACGCATCTCTCCCGAAATAGTAACGTTCGGATTACAAACAAAAGAACCTATTATAGTTCTAATGAATGTAGTATCCTTCTTCCTGTTAGGTTTTTTTAGCAACCCAACATACAATACCTGGCAAACCTGACCATCATCTGATACAATCCAATCATTTACAGAGGCGTGCCTCCAGTCTTTACAAATAGAAACTGAAGGGTGATACTCTCTAAACTCATCTATGCTTTCAAATAGATACTTAGTTTCGCCATTTATTGTTCGAGTTTTCATAACTTAGTTATTTTTTCTCGTCTGAGTCAAGTGTTAATATTTTAGATTCTTTTGAATCTAATTCTTTAACAACAAACCCTACATAGTTATTAATAAGAAAGCGTTTTTCCATAAGGTCTTGCTCTAGTTGTATACAGCCTGAACCTATTTGGTTTGCTCTCTGAAGCTGAGCTCTTGCTTCTTCTGATAATTCAGAAGCTAAAAACTCATATTCTTTTTCGTTATGTACAATTTTCATTGTTTTTTCTTTTTCAACCATATTATCTCCTATTATAGCGGGTTAACTGTTGGTGGTGCGTAGTCTTCTAGTTTTCTATGCAAATCTTCTAATATCTCTACATCAGCAATATTATGCTCATATATATATTTTAAAGACTTTGCATCGCCCCATCTTGCTTTTTTCCATACATCTGGTTTTAACCTAGTTTTTCCGTCAATTCCAAAAAACTCTGTTGCTGCCATTAATGAAGACCTATGTAGTTTTAATTTAGACCTAACCACATAATATAAATCTTTATGCGATTTTTGTCTATATAGTGGAAAATCAATTCCGTGGAACAGTGCTCTAGTACGAATGAAAGGAATATCAAACCTGGTTCCGTAATAAGTCATAATAACATCATACTTATTCATTTCGTCAACAAGCTCTTTAGTAATACGCTTATCTGACTTACCAGACATTAATTCATCTCTAGTAATCATAGCACCAGCTACTTTCTTTTCTCCTCGACCTTTTATACACCAAGACAACATTACATCAATATTGGCACTAAAACCAGTAGATTCGATATCTAAATATCCAATACTAACTTCGTGACCAGTTACATAACGTTTAGGTTTTCTAAAACCCATAGATTCTATTTTACGAGTAACTGCTTTATAAGTTCTGTCGTGACCTGCTTTTCTACATTCTTGATATAATACAAAAGCAGACTTAGACGTCTTCTCATATTGGTGTAATATTACTATCTCTTCATCAGTCCATAGTTTAGATTTAGCCATTATCGGCCTCTCTTTGGAAATGCAGAAGAAAATAGTTTTTCTACTCCGTTTGCTACTCTATCCCAAAAAGATAACTTACGTGTACTTTTTGCGGTTGTTTTTTTAGCTTTCGCCATTATTTACCCCATTTCTGGTTTTTGACTATTAACGCCATCACTGCATATATCGCAGTATCTAAAAACGCATCTTCAATTGGTTCGTTCTGTGCTTTGAAGTTATGTTTAGTTGAAAGGTTAACTAGCCTGTTTATCTTATCGTTTAGCCTTACTATAATACCTAGTAAAGCTATATTGACTTCTTCCTCCGATTTTAATTGAGTTCCCATAGCAATATTGCCAGGTCCGTAGTCAAATTGTTTTTTACAAAATGTCATATACATAGTATTAAGTATTTTTTGAAACTCTTGTTCTGTTTCAGGAAAGTTATCTTTTATATGTAATACTGTATCTTCAGCTGTTGTTGTTTTTTGTTCCATCTTTTGGAAAGTCCTCCATATCAGGTTTATCTTCTAATTTTCTTAATGTATCTAATTGCTGTTGTAATGTTTGAACTAGCTTGTAATCTTTCTTTTCTTTAGCTTCTAGGATTTTTTTTGTATATTCTTCCATAAATAGTCTCCCATACCTAATTGAAACAGTCCATTTGATAATGCATCGATATATCCTTCTTTGTGCTCTAAGCCGTAGTTAAAGTGCAATGCGTGTAGTATTTCGTGGATTAATGTCTCTTGTTGTCTTGAATGATGAATATTACTATTAATATAGATAATATTATCTTTTACTTCGTGTCTGCCATACAACTCTTTTGAACTATCTTCGTGCTTTAAATCGGTAAATATTATTTCGTATTCGTGGCCGCCTATAGCAATTCTCGTATCGCGATTTTTATTTTTTGGTATCATCTTTCTTTTTCTCCCTATCTTTATTATTAGGCGAATTTTTTCTAATAAAATACAAATCAGTCTCAATCTCTGACAATTCAGGTACTATACGGAAACTTTCCTCTATAATAGCTTCTATTTCTTTTATTCTATCTTCTCTTTCACCCATTGTGTACGTAGTTTACATAAATAATCGTACACAAGTCAAGAAAAAAATATATATAGTACAAAAAAATAGTTTAACAATACGAAAAATAATCCTTGACACGAAAGAAAATATTTAATTATAATATAATACTCGGGAGCTCTAAAAAAAGATTAATAATAATTAATACTTAACTTTAAATAACACTCAATACTCTAGAGTAGACAGTATATTCTCTAAAATTTCCAAAAAAAATAATTTCACAGGGCATTTTACGCCTATATTACGAGCTTTACCCCGATTTTTCCTATTTGGTTGAAAACTAACGACAATTTGTGTGTGCCTTTTGTTTCCCTAAGACGGGTCGGGTCTTTTTCTATATTGAAAATTAAATAAAAGGTTGAAAATTCAATTTCAGATTGAAAGTTGGTTATTATGTATGATAATAATAAAATAATCCTTGACTTTTAGTCAAATCCAGTATAACTTCCAGTATGGAAGTTACTTATAAATCAGGTCTATCGGGCACAGCCAATAGCTACGCCCAGACCACAACTAAGAAAGGACAAGACGATATGGTAATAAGCATAGAGCTATTCACCGAACCTAACTCTGATAGCGACGAGTGGTGTGCCACAAGCTGTGGCTACTGCAGTAATGACGAGATAGGCAATAGTGAAAATACGTATGTTATCATCAATTCATCTGACTTAGTCTGTAATTCGCAGAGATGCAAAGCAGATATGTTAGAGGATATGATGGCAGCCGAGAAAATACACGACGATGAAAGCGGTATTTATATCACTGCATCAGGACAGGGCTACGATAGCTGCTGCGAGTATGAACATACTAACGATTGTTGCGAAGTAAGATAACAATCATAACAATGAGGCGGTGTAACAGCCGCCTCTAAAACAAAGGAAATAAAAATGATAGAACTACTAATAATGGCTTTGATATTCAGTGTACTACTTAACATAGTACAAGCACTGAGTTCAGAGTTTAGCAAAGGTTACAACCTAGGTATGAAGTATGCCAAGGATTGGGACGAGAGAGTTGAAGCACTGGAACGTACAACGTACGAAAAACCAGACACGCGTCTATAGTAACCGAAAATACCCTGGGTGTAAAAGCCTGGGGTATTTTTTTAAGTGTCAATATTTATATTTAAGAGAGCTAGATTGGCCTCAGATTGTCCATAATTTAATTTAAATAATTCTTGCATCTTAATTATTTTATATGTAATATAAGGTATGACAAGAAAGGAGGTGAAGAATATGAAAGGATATATTAACCAATACAAAAGATTCTTTTAATATAAACAAAGGTATGATAAAAACCGATAGAAAGGAGGTGAGAAATATGAAGGGAGTATTAAAAGCGTATACTGAAGTTAAACACGCTGAACTAAAAGCAAGAGTAATGGAAATATATTGTCCATTCTTTGGCAGTTTTATTACTGATGAAGATGATGGCAAAGATAAAGAAGGATATTGGCACGCAGTCAATGCAATGTCAATAGAAGAGTTAGAAGCTCACTTATAATATAAAAATAAACAGGGGCGGTGTAACAACTGCCCCGAAAGGAAATAAAAATGACTAAAAAACACTTCGAAGCAATAGCCGGTGTACTAAACAAGACTTTTAAATATCTTGTAGAAGCTCTGGCTGTCGCATTCAGTCACGAAAACCCAAGGTTTGACGTAGATAAGTTTAAATCTGCTTGCTTTAAAGACCTAGGTTAATAGAATAGCCCTGAGAGTAAAATCTTGGGGCTTTTCTTTGCATAAAAAAAATATATTTAAGAGAGCTAGATTGAGAAGAATTGGGCATTCCCACCCTCTACCGCCCTCTAAGGTAAGCCTTTGCGACGAAAAAGTCAAGTCTTTTTTTATTTATTTTTGCGACTGAAATTTTGGTGTCTATTTGCCTCCCTAACTTACGACTAAAAAATGACAATGTCAAGCTTTTATTTTTTGAAGGATACAAAAAAAGCCGACTATAATTTGCAATCTAAAAGTGTCAAAGCACTTATCGTATTATAGCCGACTTTAGTCTATCTAGTATATACTAGCTTTTAGGAATAACAATCTCAACTTTATGTGTTGCTCTTGGAGTTCCTTTGACATCTGAACCTTTCTTAGTCAATGTAATCCCTTGCTTCTCAATTAAAGAGTTAAGACTAGCGAACTTTTGATTAATATCATCAACTAAGCGACTAGCTTCCTGACTACTTTCTTTAATGACAAGCCAATTATCTATTCTAGTTCCGACTACTAAATGATTTGCGTCGTAAGACTTTACCATACTATTGAATAATGCCTTATTACCATTTGCAATAGTCTCAAAAGATGATATCATCTCATCTCTTTGTTCCGACTTCACTCGGTTCATTTGACTACGTTCTAACACCTGTGTTTTATTTGCTTCTTTACTCATTATTATACCAACCTTTCATTGTTGTATTTGATTATCTCGTTATTAGTATTTACAAATTCATTACCAAAAATAAATCTGTAAAGTTCTGCTTGATTGATTGCGTCTCTGTTGAATTCTGCTCTAAGTCTTTGACTTTGTTTTTGTTGAGCTTTTTCATCTCTTAGCATATCATTATAAGCTGTTAATTTTGCGTCTTTACTCATTTTGTTAAACCTCTTTAAGTTAATTAATATCATATAAGAATATAGCTATGAATGTCGCCCAATCCTAATGTTTTCTACTCAAATCTGAAAATAGTTTTAGACGAGCAAAGTAATCTTTTATAGAAGCTAGATTGTCCAGAATGGAGCTCCGACGCAACTCAGGACTTTAGACTAGGGCCCTTGTAAACTATCTTAGAAAACTCTTGTAGTCGGCGACATCTATACCTATATTCAATAGTAAAATCAGACTATATTAACAACACAACATCAGACGCAAGTCTGGATTGGAGACGCAATATGCAAGACACTACTACTATGCGACAGACTAAACGTTGCACTACGTGTAATCAATGGCATACGACTGAAGTAGAGATAGAACATCTACCTGTCGGCACAGAAGTATTTGTTATACCAGACTACGATAAGCAGTCTTGGGACGTAACACTAGACGTAAAGGATAAAGATATAATACATAACTTTGAGGCTCAGACATATGCAGACGTAAGATATTTAATACAACACGTCGCTTTTATGCTACATAACCACAATAAAGCTTTCAATGTGTTCTTTCCTACTAGTCAATTAGAGACACACAGACGTATAAACAGCGTCAGTCTGTCAGGCTTCTTAGACAATGAGGCAGAAACGACTAGTAAGATAGATAATATGTTTAAGAAATACAGACGACAGCACAATGCTAGTCGTAAACTAATGCTACAAGGAGGTAGATAATGTGTAAAAGTTGTAATGATACAAGAAGTAAAGAAACAGGAATAGTCTATAATATAGACGATAGAATAAAGACGCATAGACGTAACTTGCAAATGATAGGCAGTATACAAAGTCAATTAGTTCAGTTGCAGTCGGAAGTCCAGCAATTCTATGTAGAGAGTGGAGTAGTCCAGACAGAGATAGTCGCAATGCATAATGATATGTCTAGTGTTATGGACGCATTAGAAAACATAAGACTAAAAAACTATGATATAACTAAGGACATAGTATAATTAATTTATATATAGCGACTACCACCAACCAAAATTCAGTACGTGTAATCCTTTCCACGTCGGTTGGTAGTAAGTGTAGTCGCAAAATTTGTAGTAATGATTTTATTAACCCAAAACAAGGAGTATAGACTATGTGTGGAATATATGGAATAGCTAAATCTCCGAAACCTTATACTAAGAAGCAGTCTAAGATTGCTAAAAAGGTATTGAGGCATATTGCAGTAGATAGTGAGACGCGTGGTAGTCATTCGTCTGGTATTGCAAGTATCGGAGAGCAGTCTAATATATATAAGTCCCTTTTGCCATCTGGTAAGTTCGTAGATAGCAAAGAATATACTACTGCTATTAAGTCGTTAGACAATGGTAGTAATATATTACTAGGACACACTAGATTTGCGACTGAGGGAGCTATTGTTAAGAACAATGCTCACCCATTCCAAGTCGGTGGTGTTATAGGTGCCCATAATGGTTGCGTCTATAACATAGCAGAAATGCAAACCCAGTTAGATAAACAATGCCCAGTAGATAGTCAGTTGATATTTAAGTCAATTGATGCTACTAATAACATACAGGACGCAGTCGCCGATTTTGATAGTGATTTTGCGTTAAGCTATGTAAAGAACAACCCAATGATATTACATTTATGTAGAGAGACTAATAGGCCTCTTTCAGTCGCATATGTGCCTCAGTTGGAGACACTATACTATGCGTCAGAAAGTGATTTTATTGTAGATGCACTACTTAAAGCAGGTATCTTTGGTATAGACGTAGTAAAGTTAAACAAGAATACATTATATAGTTATAATGTTGCTATGTTTGGAGATACTATATCAAATGTAGTTAAGACTACTTTTGACTATAAGTCCAGAGTATATCAATACAATATTAATAGTTATTCAAATACTAGTAGTATAGGTAATTCACAATACGACTACGAGTTTGCAGACTATGATTATGTAAGCGACGAAATACCGGATTATGATGAAAATGGAGTACTAAGTAAAGAGTGGCAAGCTATGAACAAGCAGGAATTGTGCAGAATATATGTAGGCACACGTCCCAGTGAGTGGTTTTATGACTTGACTGAGCATCAATGGTACTTTATGAACGTTGAGACTAATGAGCTTATGAATGAGTGGCAAGTCGCAGAAAGTATGTATGGAGAACAAGACAGATGGGAAGCATACTATGACAGAACATAGAAGAGAAGTACAAGAGGTAGACGACACAGACTTCACTGCTCCTTGCGATAGTTGTTCTGTTGATATGACTGAAGCTGATGTTGTATCAGACGAAATGGGCAATGATATGTGCCAGGATTGTTACGACGAAAACTATAGTAATAGTGATTGCTGTGGCTGTGAGTTACATAACGACGAAATAATGCATACTCCTAGTGGAGACGAAGCATATTGTGAGGATTGCTACCACGACAATATTACATATTGTGAAGGTTGTAGTACCGATTATTGGAACGACGATATGCATTACTCAGAGACTGATGGAGAGTACTATTGTGAGCAGTGTTATGATGAGTATCATCAATCAAGTAGCTACGAGTGGAACGTCTATAGTAATAGTTTCATAAAAGAAAATAGAGACTTTGCTACTCCTGATAAATGTGGATATCGTAGTGATACGTTTAATCTAATTAAGTCTAGACGTTATCAAGGTATAGAGATAGAGACTAATTATGGAGGAGACTGGACTAATAGTTTTGTCTATGACAAAATTCATAATAAGTTACAAAACTCTAGGTATAGTAATTCAGAAACATCTACTATGTTTAATGTAGTCTACGATGGAAGTGTTAATGGTGGAGATAATCCTTATGGAGGAGAAGTTGTAGTAAGTCCAAGACGTGGAGACGTGTTGTTTAAAGATATGCTTACTATTACAGAAACTCTTAAATCATCAGTAGACGCGTACATTAGTAGGAAATGTGGATATCACTTACACATAGACACAAGAGACTATGACTGGCAACACTTCTTAATGTTAGTAATTATGACTAAGATGATTGAGCCACATATATATAGTTGGTTGCCTTCTAGTCGTAGAACTAGTAATTGGTGTAAACCAGTATCTCAGTCAATTAACGACTTAAGATATATTTGCGACAGAGATAGCTTCATAGAATACTATTACGACAATGGACACTTTACTAATGACAAGTATAACGACAAGAGATATCAAGGACTGAACTTACATAGTCATTTTCAAGCCAATCAAGGCGTAGAAATTAGATATCACTCGGGAACTTTAAATGCAGATAAAATGTTACATTGGAGTATATTCTGGAGCCAAGTCGTAGATAAGTGTTACGACTTAGGTACTCAGTTAGCAGACGAAATGCGAGAACGTAATATACACGACTTGTATGATACGTCTCTATTTAAGTCTCTACTTACTAAAAACGTAATAAAGTACGAAAAAGACAGAATATCAGACATTAGTGATAGAGTTCAAGTACACGATGGAGCATATACAAATATAAGTCAATACAAAAAAGATAGTAAGTATCTAAAAGACTTATTAGGTATTAAAAGCGACAAAGTGTATTTGATAGAGCCAATGCTTAGATTTATTAAGCAGAATAGGTACACAAAGGCTACTATGACTATTGATAGTCTCTTTGATACGTTTGAAATACCAGTCCTTACACAAGAGTTCTACAAAGAACGTCTGGTGGAGATTATGGACAATCCAAACACTCCAGCAAGACACATAATAGACTGCTTTAACAATTCAGATTACTTTGTACAATTTGACAAAGATAATATGTCTTTTAAATTAGCAGGTATTATGAGTTCTATGTTTCCGACTATTGATGATGATGTAGTTAAGTACAATCCATATGGACAGAATAATATGGCATACATCTCAAAAGACAAAGAGCCTTATGATATTGATGGCTTTGCTTTTAATCCAGTTAGTATAGAAGGAAGTTTAGAAGCTTGAAGTATATATCAAATGACAAAGACGCGTCGTTAAAACATAAAGGCGACGCGTTTAATATTAATAATGTAAAACAACGAATGGAGCAAAAGTGAAAAAATATAAAATAAGAGTTAGTATACCTATTGAATACGATACGTCGGAGTTAAATAGTTATTTTGAAGCTACATTAAATGTAGACGCAGATACCTATGAAAACGCAATGACGTTGGGAGTAGAGGAGTTTAATGATAACTACGACATAGACGCAATATATGATGAAATATATCAGGACTTAAAGTCTCAGATGTTAGTGTGGTTAGATGGAGATTATGAGTGCGACTTAAGTAATGAGGATTACTATTTTGCAGAGGAACAAAAACCTAAAGATGGAGGAAATACTAATGATAGAGCATAATGAAGGAAACATAGTTATAGTAGATACAGACGATTTTATGGTTTGTGGATATTGTGGCATTGAAGAGGTTTATATGCAAGATTGCGACTGCTCTGAGGAAGTTATAACTTACTTTAACTTTCAAGAGAGAATAGTCCAAGAGACTATGGGCAATAAAGATGAATATGATAGAATATTAGATGGAGGTAGATGTTAATGAGTAAAGAAGCAATAAGATTACAGACAGAAGTAATAAATGCGACAGCAAAACTGCGTAGGCTAGGATTTAGAATAGAATGCACATACATACCAGGTGCAGGTTGGGCGTCGGAACTAGTTAATAATAACACTGGAGAACTACACGAACAAGATATTATAGACGCTCAACAGGAAAAGAATAGAGACTATGCTCTAGACAACACAAGAGGTACTTGGACTTCTGAGCAAAGCAGAAGGAAGGAGAAATAGATGAAAGATAAAAGTAAAACTTTAGACAAAGGAGCAATCCCTAGGATTACTCAAGAGATATACTATGAGGCTTCTCCAGACGGAAGCCTTACAGTAAATACTCAATTGTGCATAAAAGAATTTATAGAAAAATTGAATTCTGTTGATGAAAATAATAAGCTTTTTTACAATATTGATAAGGCAATAGAGAAGGAATTTAATAAATAAAGTTTTGAAGTTTTGCTTGACAAAGGTAGGATTTTATAGCTATATTGCATTATGAAAAATGATAATAAAAAAATACAAACTTCCTTCGTTATGGATAAGAAACTTTGGTTAAAGTTTAAGTCTAAAACGTTGGCAGAAGGGTATTCCGTAAAAGATAAATTACATACTCTTATTTCAGACTATATAAAAAAGGAGACTAAAAATGCCAGCAATTGGTTTCGTATATCCAAGTGGTAATAAAGTTTCTTTCGACGAGGTAAGAGAAGGTAATGTAGACATACTTGAAATGGGTATGTCGCTACCGACACTAATTGAAATGTCTAAGGAAAGAGACCCTAATAGAAAGCCGTCAACGACTGAGCTTTTAGTTGGAACTTGTGAATCTTATCTTAAGAGGACTAAAGAATATTATATAAATCCTCAAGATAGAGCATTTTCCTTAGCAGGAACTATGCACCACGCAAAACTAGAGCAACACGAAGACGAAAGACACTTACTAGAACAGAAGTTAGAGATGTGGAATATAACTGGTATAGCCGACTTGTATGACAAGAAGACTAAGATGTTAATAGACTACAAAAATACAGGCTCTTACAAGTGTGCTCAATTATTAGGTATGACATATAGACTAGTGCCTGACCCTTATGGAGCTAAATATAAATCAAGTGGTAAGTGGGGAAAGAAAGGCTCTCCTAAAATGGTAAAACAATGGTATCGCGATGAAGGTTTAGCAGACTTTGGAGATTGGGGTTGGCAGTTAAATTGGTATAGATATTTATTAAGTAATGCAGGCTATGAAGTTGATAGTATGTATATACAAGTCACACTTAGAGACGCAGGACTTGCAGTCTCTAGAGATAGAGGACTAGATAAAAATATATACTTAATTGAAGTGCCTAAGTATGATGATGAGGTTTTAGAGAATAGGTTTTTGACGTCTAGAGATGAGCTAATTAAAGCTATAGAGACTGGAAACTTACCTCAAAAATGCAGTAATGAACAAACGTGGAATGGAAGAAAATGTCAATCTTATTGTGACGTTAGAGAACTATGTCCATATAATAATGGGAGTATAAATGGGTAAAATGAGTGAGTTAGACTTACAAAAACAGCAGATACAAGAGTTTGGAGACAGCCTTGTCGGAGAAGATGTTTTAAGTAAGAAACACCAACACGTCTCAGAAGAACCTACTCCTCAAGACGTAGTTAAAAGTAGAAATGGTTTTGACTATGTAGACGAAGGATATATGCGTTGGAGATTAAACCAACACTATCCTATCTGGTCTTGGGAAGTAATAAAGTACGAGACACTTGGAGACAAGGCTATAGTAGTACACGGACGTCTAAAGATTATGGACGAAGGTATACCACGTAGTTTTGACTCAGTAGCAGCACATAGAATAGCACAAGCTAGAAGTGGTTCTGGATATGTAGACTTAGGTAATGACCTAAAAGCAGCAAATTCAGATGCATTTAAAGTTGCAGTGAATAGACTATGTAATGTTGCAGACGACGTATATAGGAAACAGTATATTGACAAGACTCTAAGTCAAAATCAATATGATAAAATGTTACTTACTATGTCACAGCTAGATGTACAAGAAGCAGAAAAAGTTGATGTTGCTTTACAGTCTGGCAAGATAAACAAGGACAATTACGACAAAGTGATTGCCAAATTAACAAAGGGAGTTAAAGATGAGTAATGTTAATGATGTGTTAAACTCAATTGACAATGATGTAGCTTATTATAATCCTTCTGAAGACACCGCAGGAACAAAACAGTTTGTTCCAATTAAAGAAGGTGTTTATGAAGCTAGTGTATTTAAGCTAACCATAAAGAAAAATATAGTTGTTAAGAATCAATATCTTAGTGATATATTTGAAGCTATCTATGTTATAGACGGAGATAAGCACCCCGACTATAAAGGTAGACAGATTAAATCTAAGGGTTACTTTAGGTTTAAGAATCCAGACAAAGAACAATATCCTAAACTTGAAGACAATCAAGGAAACAACAAAGGATATATGATATTCACAGAGGCTTGTGGGTTTGAGATGAAGAAAGATGATACAGGTAAATATCTTTTACCTATGATTATGGAGTCTGATATCTCTGGCAATCCAGTGACAATCAAAGTCGTTCACGACAAATGGACTGACTCTGAAGGAGAGACTAGAACTACTCCTTTAGCAGTAAGTGTATTTAAATCTAATAGAGTTGTTAGTAAACCTATTGCAGAAGACGAATTACCGTTCTAATGCAATATAATATCAAATTAGACGAAGAACAGTTTATGGCTTTGATTGAAATGATAGAGCAGCACAGGTGTGAAGGAGAAGAAGAACTATGTTCTAGTCTCCGAACATCTGTGAAAGCTCAATTTCAAGAGCAGTTTATGGAAAAAGAGGAAGAGATTACTTTAGAGGTAGATGATATACTTAAAGCCGCTAAACAAACTCTTGGACCAGCATACTGCGACAACTGCGAATAAAAGAAATCAAACTATTCCCTTCCCAATACTACGGCTTAGAAGGAGTCGTGCAGGTATACAATCCTGTTACTAAACCCTTAAAGCAAAGATTAGCGGTTGGTTGGCACGAATCGTTACAAAATTAAATAGGGAAGGGAATAAACATAAGGAGAGTTGTGGACATTTCTAAATGGAATTATATTATGAAGTCGTTTCAAGATATGTTAGGATATGACAAGGGAACGACAGAGGTTTTAATTACGAAAAGATTTTCTAAAATAGGGTTTAAAGATATTGAGTCTCTAGATGAGAGAGAGACTAACTATCTTACATATGTATTAAGAAAAAAATATAGGGAGATACTAGATGAACAAAATAGAAAAAAAGATATTGAAGGAGCTAAGGGAGAATAGTAGAGTTCCTAGACAGGACTTTTTATTCAAACACTTTATATTTCCTTGGCAGACTAATGAGGCTTTAAGAAGTTTATTTGAAAAAGGCTACATTATATCTTGTATTAGGCTTTCTGGCACTAGTTATAAGCTTATTAGAGACAAAAATGATGAATTTTAAGAATAACAAACGAGCTTACCTTTCTATGGACGTTGCAATAAATAAGCGATACTTATGTCGCAAAAGTAAATATAATCGCTTAGAGGGGTATTCTCGTAAGCAAAATTTAGGAAAAGTATGAAAAAAAACGAGACAAAGATAATTAAAGCATTAAGCACATATTTTAAGGGCGACGAACCAATAGTTTGCTCTAATCAATATCATAGGTTTGACGCGTATAACCAAAACTATATTATTGAGGTTAAATATAGGAACAGACTATACAAAGATTTCTTAATAGAGTTTGACAAGTATGCATATAATAGACTATATGCAAAAATTAATGATAAAAAGTTTTTATATGTCGTTGGAGTTGATGACGATATATATGTATATAACATAACCAATCTAGATAAGTCTGGATATAAATACAATTGGCATATGAAACAAATGCCTAAACAGACAGAGTTTGACCATAATTGGGACATAGATAAATACGTTGGCTACTTAGAGTTGTGGGCAGCAAAGAAAATAGGAGAAGAGAATGGCTAGTAAATCAAAAGCTAAAGGAAATAGATTTGAAAAAGAATGTTGCTCTATTGCAGAAGAATTTGGGTTCACTGCAAAGAGAGCCTGGGGAAGCGACGGACGTAGTATCGGTAAGTCGCCGGAGGTTGATATAGTTATTGGATATAAAGTAAAAGACTTTGATATTCAGTGTAAGGTAAGAAATAAAATAGCACAATATATTATACCTCCAGAAGATTGTGATTTTACTGTACTTAAACAAGACAGAGGAGAAGTTTATGCTTGCATTAGGTACGAATATTTGTTAAATTTAATAAAATTAGTTGAGGAGGAAAAATGAGAACATCAGCAGGAGATTCATACAGGCACCCAGAGGAGTTTCAAAAAGACAAAGCAAACTTTGAAGCATTGTATTACTATATGAAAAAAATAGAACCATTAGATTATGAAGAGTGGTTTGATAAGGAAGCTATAGATAAATATATTAAAGGTATTGTTAACCCAGATTATAATAATACATTGTTTGGAGTAGCTAGGAACGAAAAAACATCTACTACTAGAATACCTACAAGGTGTGTAAAATGTAAAAGGCCTTGGGCAATAGAGTATATGAGCAATAGTTTTGAAGAAAACTATCTAGACGAAGGTCTGTATGCAAATATACCAATGGTAAAAGGAGATTGTAAAGAATGTAGGGAGGAAAAATGACACAACAAAAATCATTTGCAATACATAGTGAAGAGTCTGAACAAGCAGTATTAGGCTCTATACTATTAGACGAGAATTGTTTTGACTTGGTAAAAGATTTTATTCCAGAGACAGATGTATTCTATTCTTTAAAGCATCAAGACATATGGAAAGTTGTATGTTCGTTAAAGAAAGAAGATATACCTGTTGATATGGTTAACGTCTCAGCTAAAACAGAAGGATTAACTTATTACTTGACTGGACTAGTAGAGAAAGTTCCTACTACAGCAAATGTAATATCTTATGCAAGACAGATGAATGCAGACTGGCTAAGAAGAAAGCTTGTACATCAGTCTCACGAGATTGCAGTTAAGGCTTCTGACAACACAAACGATATTAATACATTGCTTGTAGATGTACATAACACTGCTAGCTCTTTAATTAATCTTGAGCCTGGGCAAAAGTTTGATTTAGATTCTTTATTAGTAGAGACAAAAGACTCTTTGTTTAGCCAACGAAACCTGACTACTACAGGCCTAGCATCGCTAGATAATATTATATCTGGTATGACTAAGGGAGAAATCACCATATTTGCTGGGCGACCTGGTAATGCTAAAACTACGACAGTCGCCAATATAGCTCGTAATCTTGTGTTGTCTGGCAAAAAGGTGGTTATGTTTAATAGAGAGATGCCTAACACAGAGATGATGAAGAAGTTTATTGCTATGGAAGCAGACGGAGTAACCTATCATATGCTAAGACATAATGCTGTAACTAATAAAAATGTTATTGAAAAGAGCTTAGATATTATTAAAGAAAAGTATACTGACAAATTATTTATGTTTGATAACATTAGAAATTTAGAGGGAACTTTTAGAGAGATAAGACGTATAAAGCCAGACGTAGTCATTGATGACCACATAGGACTTATAGAATATCCTAGTAATGATATGAGAGACTTAAGGTTAAAGATAGGTGACACTTCAAGGAAATATAAGTGGCTATGTAAATCAGAACAGATGTCTGTTATACTAGTATCTCAATTAAATCGTAACATAGAGTATAGAACAGAGAGAATACCTAAGCTTAGTGACCTTGCAGAGTCTGGTAACTTAGAACAAGATGCAGAGATTGTAGCATTTACTCACTATCCCTGGACTGTAGATTTTGAGAATGCAAGAAATGGTAGGTTTGGATTGGATATTGTTGTTGCTAAGAATAGATATGGTTCGACTGGAAAAGCAACGGTAGGATTTTCCCCAGATACTTGTACACTATACGATAGTGTTGAAGAAGCTGAGATGAGTGTATCTAAAGCAGGAGTTCCAGGAAGTTTAAATGATATACCTTTCTAGTCGGACTTACCTAAAATTTTCCTTAAGTCGTCAAGAGTGTTGGATTCTCTTAATTTCTGAATTATTTTTCTGGCTTGTTCTCTCATACGTTCCAAATCTCTAAATTCACTAAATTCTCCTATTCCACCCTTGTTTAATTCCGCAACTTGCCTTTCATCTACCTCTTTAGATAATCTATTAAAAGAATCTGTAAAGTTTTTATCCTTTATTATTTTTCCTTCCTTATCTAGTTTGATTACGGCTCTGTTTGCTTTCTTACCAACAGTTGCACCTAATCCTAAACCAGGAATTGCTCCTAATAAAGACATCAATGTTCCTGCTCCGTCTCCTTCAATTCCATAAAGAGCTGCGTTAGCTAAGTCTGGAGCCATTCCAACACCGGGAATAAGACCAGCGTTTTCTAATACATTGTGAATAGTAGAGCTTTTAGTTTCTACGTTCTTTTTATTTCCATATTGATTTATAATTTCTTGTAATTTATTATCATTTTTCATAATTTATCCTTAAGGTATGTATACTTTTTCTTTCTGTTGTTTTAATAATGATTTGAAATATCTTTTTTCCATAATTGTTGGACTAATGTCTCCTCTAGTTATTGCTAAGCTAGGATATCCTCTGTAGGTAGATTCTCTTAATCCAAAAGCTTTTGCAGCAATACTTCTATCTACGTTTTTTGCAGCAAAAACTTTGTTAAAAGCCATTATAACTTCAGTAGCTTCATCATACTGCCCAGCTTCTATTAACTCTCTAACGTACTCTACAGTTCTTTTCTTATTATTTCTAACTCTATCTTTTGTCATAGCTTCTGTTTCAAGAGGTCTTTTTAAAAGCCTACCAGGAATAGTACCTAAAATAGGCAACATTACTGCTAAACCTTTTCTTATAGGAACATCTTTTTGGTCTGGATATAAAGTTATATTATCATAAATTGTATATAATCCATCTTGAAGCCTAACAAAATCGTCAAATTGAACAGGAGTTAAAAATCTTTCGAATGTTGTTCCAGGGTCATCTTCATTTAAAGTATCTGTAATCATACCAAAAGAACCTACGTTAGCAAATCCATTTATATAATCTTGCCAGTCTGGTGTTTCTAATAGTTTCTTTCTATTTTCTCTACCATAATACTGTTCTTCTCCTGTTAAAATTTTAGAATATTGTTCTCTTGCCCACATAACAGCAGGACCTCCAACTAATCCAGCCATACCAAGTTGTAAAATAGGCATAATGTTTCCGTCTAATACTTCTCTTTCTACTTCTGCTTTCATATATGTAGCTTGCCTGTATCCAAATCTTTTAAAAAGAAATAAAGCTTTCATATTAGGGTCATTAAAAAAGAAAGGGTCTTTGGTAAAACTTCTTTGCATTTGAGAATCTAAAGCAAATTTAGTCATAGCTCTTTGTATTTGTCTTTTAAGGGCAACGTTTTTTAAACTATAATCTCTGTTTATAATATTATCTGCGTTAGCAAGAACTTCTTTTTCGCTTAATCCCATTCTTTTTAAACTTTTTAAAGCCCACCTTTTTCTAAGCTCGGGAACAGCAGAGTCTAATATACCTAGTCCAACTTTTTTACCAGTTAATATTTTAGTAAAGTTTATAACTAATTGTTCGGCAGTAGCTGCAGCTATGACTTGGTTTACTTCATTAATTTTTGTAAATCCACTATACTTAGCACCTGCTTGAGTAAGTTTAGCTATACCTCTTCTAGCTGCTTCAGTTTTATTAGTCTTTATTAAATCTGCAGCATTTCTTATAAAATCAATTCCATTTCTAAATGCTTTTTTTCTATCAGTTCCAAATAAAATATCTCTTATAATTTCTTGAGTTGGATTTTCTCCATATTTTTGCAGAACAGAAGCTCCTTGTTGAAGATAGGGGTCCGCTACCATAAGCTCTTCAAAAGCTGTACGAACAGTAGCTCCTGTTTCCCTAATCCAATCCCTAATACGCATTTTGTTCTTGCCTTTTCCTACTGTAACATTTCTAGCTAAGTCAAACATACTTTTACTAGCAGCCATAGGACTTATTATCATAGATGATATCATAGTCTGGGTAATATTAACAATAGGAGCAAAACCAGATGCAATTTTAGTAAACATCTCTAAGTTATTTACTGACTGTAAAAATTTAGAAAGAGTTAGATTTTTATCAAAATTAATATCTCCAGTAAAAATATCTACTGCCATTTCAAGGGCTTGTTTTTCAGTCTTTGCAGCATATCCTGGTACAAAAGAAAAAGGAATTTTATCATCTCCAATTTTATTTTTAAGAGAATCTAAAAGTCTGTATTCAGGAGTAAAAGCTCTAGCCATTTCTATTCTTTTTGTACTACCAGCCGTATAATCTTGAAACAAACTAATTATATTTTTTTCATATAACTCACTTTTTTCTAAAGCTATTCTTGTAAACTCTCCGGTTTTTACTCCAGTGTTTCCTAATTTTCTAGACTTTTCTAAAGGAGCAAATTGTTTTTTTGTTAAACTTTCTAAACCCATAGCCATAGTTGCATAAGCGTCAAAAGCGTCTGGTTTTGTCCCGTCTGACCTAGTTTCCATAAGTTTACTGAACATAGACTTAAAGTCATCTCCTTTTGCGTTACCTTTTCTTTTTAGTTTTTTATCAAAAGTTTTAACTATTTCTTCAATAGCTTTGTTTAATTCTTTTATAGTTTCTTTTCCATAATTCTTATCTATCCTTATATCTCCTGCTATAGTTTTAATTCTCTCTTCTATCTGACTAGTTCCATCAAATAAAACATCAAGAACTTCTTTTTTAAACATAAAAGGAACATATGATTCAACGTAATCTGCAACATTTATACCTACATCTTTAGCATCTTTAAATATTTCGTCTGTGTATTCTTTCATTTTAGGAAGAAATTCTATTTTAAGTTTTATTTTATCTTTTTCTGCTTTGGATAAATTTTTATTATTTAACTGTTCTTTAAGTTCATTAATTACAGTCTGTCTTCCTTTAGTATTTTTATTCAATCTATCTAATTGATTAATACTATTTAAATCGTCCCAAGCCTCTCCACCTGTTAAATATTTTTTCCACCAAGATGCAGTAGATTTTCCGACAATAGATACGTCTCCTATACCAACTATTTCATCAAGCTTTGCATATCTTCCAGCAGTTTTATTTTGAGCTCCAACACTTACTTCGTCTAACATTCTTAAAGCCATTTTAGCATATTTGCTATCTAACTGAGAATAAGCTGGCTTAAAAAAAGTAAGAGCTCTAGAAAATACACCTTTGTCTTTATTTAGTAATCCAGCAGGATTAAATAATCTTGTTACATTATAAACTTTAGAATTTTTATTTACAAACTCTCTAATATACTTAGCGTCATCTACATACCTAGCAAGAATAGCTTTAGTTGAGTCGTTCATATCTTTTAAAGTAACTTCCTTGCCGTCTCTTACCATTTTAGCTATCTTTTTAAACTGAGCTTGGTTTGTTCCTTTAACTTTTAAACCAGCAAGATATCCAATAGCATTATCCCAATCGCTTTTATTATATCCCTTGGTTCCTTTTTTAGCATTTTGTTCCAGGACTTCAATAACTTTGTCATTTCTAACTTTATCAAACTTTGTTATCTCTCCTTTTCTTTTACGTATAATACTACCATAATCTTTTTTATATTCATTAGGTCTTTCAACGTAGTAATCAAAAAACTTTTTAGTATTTCTTGCGTCTAGTTCTAAAATTCCAGCTTGTTTTCCGTCTCCTTTTCCAACCTTAAGTTTCATAGTAAGATTTCCTTTGGCGTCTTGAGAAATACTATCTTGGAGTACAGATACTCTTCTACTACCTATTGCTTCTTTAGGCGGTTTCTGTTTAGAGTCTTTTAACCCTTCTCTAACTGCTACATTCGTTCCCTTAATTACTGGTCCGACCGCTCCTCTTGCAGTAGGATTTAATAGATTGTAATTTACACTTCCACCATACCTTTCTGCTTCGGCGGCTAATTGAGTCAATTCTTTAGTTTTAAAATCAGCAAATTCAAACTTTAATTTTTCATTAATCTTTCCTTTTCCATATGATATAGTTCTTCCTGGTATTGATATAGCTCCAGCTAAAGCAAGTCCAGTAACAAGGTCCGCAGCTTCAGGAGCTCTTCCTTCATATAAAGGGCCTTGGAGTCCAGCAAAAGTCATTGATTCATAGAATAAACCAGCACCTTTTTTCTTTCCTGTCACAGCTTCTAAAACTTCTAATCCTCCTTTTCTAACAGTGCTACCTTTTTTTGCTAAATTTTCTATACCTCTAGAAGGAAGTGCTCTTAATGCCCTAGCTGTACCTCCAGCTAGTCCCATTGCTCCGCCTCTTGCATAATCTTTTAGTTTAGAGTTAAGCATAACTTCTTTCATAGCAAATGCTTTTAATCCAAAGTTCTCTTTATTAGTCCAGGTTCCTCCCAAGAATCCTCCATTTTTATCAAACTCTTTACCTGTCATAAGTTCAATAGTATTACCAGATTTCATCATTTCATCTCTTGTTCTGGTTGCTGATTTATACAGTCCGTCGTGAGCACCAAGAATTGCCATTTGAGGTAGACCTTGTTCTACAACATCGTCTACAATAGTTCTTGCTGTTTTATAAGATATGTTTGTTCCTCTCGCTAATTGTGCAGCAACTCTTCTCTCTACTAATCCTTTTGATGCTTGTTTACCAGCAATCTTAGTTAATGCAACTCTACCTGCAATACTAGCAGTTCCTCCACTAGCAGCCATTAAAGCTAAATCTTCTTTAGAAGCAAAAAATGAAGCTAGTGTTGCGACAAAATCTGATACAATATTAGGTGGAGCACTCTTTAAGTCATAATATTTTTCACCAGTCATCATCTGATGCATCATACCACCCAAAGATTCATTGTATGCTTTTTTATACCATACAGGAACAGAGTCCCAGAATTTTTCTCTGTCTGAATCTCTTTCTTCCTTAGTCATATCATTGTAAGGTTTGTAACTTGAAACGTTTTCTGATTGATTTCTAGGTCTTAATTGTATTTTAGGTTTATCGGTTGTTGTACCAACAAAATTTTGTCTTGGTCTAAGTTGTGGCATTATTTCCTTTTCTTAGATTGGTTATATAACTGTAGTATTTCTTCAAAAGTTACTTTAGCTTCTGGATATGTTTTATTATACTCTGCTATTTGACCTCTTAGATTAACTTCAGCTTTCATTCTTGATTCGTTTGAAGGACTATCCGAGTAGACTTTTACACTTCTCCATCTATTTGCGTTCATACCTCCGCCTTGAAGAATATTTCCGTATAAAGCTACTTTATCTTCTTCTCTCTTTTTGTTTCTAGCTTCAATTCTTGCTTTTTCTTTTTTATCTATTTCTGGGTCTACTTCAGCTGGAGGTTGAGGTAAAAACTCATCTTCTATTTGAAGTAATACTTTTTCAGGAATACCAAATTCAACTGCTGCTTTTCTTAAAGCTTCTCCTTCTATTTGGTCTTCAAGTTTTTTTGTAACAGATAAAGCATATACAATATTTCTTGCGTCTACTACAGCTTGGTCTATAGGAATATTAGAAAGGTATGTAGTTCTTTCTTCTGATGTATCTAGAGTTTCATACCACTCTCCTAAGTAAAGTTTTCCAGATTCATTAGCTAATTTAAAAGGGTTATAATTTTGTTCATAGTATGCATTAACTTCTTCGCTTGTAGGAGCTCCAAGTAATGCATCTGCTGAACTTCTACCTGCCATTATAGCATCGATAATTTCTTTTCTAAGTTCTGTAGGAACTGAACTGTAGTCAACAGTTATCTTAGAATCTTTGGTAGCCGTTTGAAGTGTATCAATAGTTGATTGTGCATACTCTGGTCTTTTATAAAAGTCAAATCTTGTGTCATCAATTGTTTCCCAATCACTAACAAAACTTTCAAACTCTGTTTTGTTAGTTTCGCTTAAAGTATTTTTAATTTGAGCAACAGCAAAATAAGCTTTATTAATCTGTGCTTCAGTAGAGCTTTGATTTGTAGAAGGGTCTAAATGTATTTTATGCTCATCGTATGAAGTATCTGATTCAATAGTTCCTTGTATTTGTTCTGTTATAGCTCCACCCTCTCCTATTCCAAAGTCTGATGGATTTCTTCCTGACTCAAGTATATATTTACCAGCTCTCTCATACAAAATTGCTTTCTTCGCAGGGTCAGTTAAAAGGTCTGCTTGTTCTATAATTACACTAGCATTATTAAAAGCTTCCTCTCTTCTCTTTTCGTCCCTAGCGTCTTTTGCTTGTGCTTTATCAAAATTAAATTTATCTCTATTTAAGTTATTTTGAATTGATTGTTGAGTTAAAGCATCATCTCTTACTTGTTGTCTTTCATTAGCAGCTTCTTTGTCTGCAATAATTCTAGGTAAAGTTTGATTTAATAGTTTGTCTACTGCTGTTTCTCCAGCTGATACTGGGTATAAAGGGTTTCTTGCCATTATATTGTCTCCTCTTCACTGCCTTGATATTGGGCGTAAATAGCTTGAGCTAATTCGTTTAGTTGTGAAGCATTTAAATTGCTATGTGCGTTTTGTACAAAAGCTTGAAATGCTTGAGTGCTGTTTGTTAAGTCTCCAAATATGTTATACTCACTTAATTGAGCTGCAGTCATAGGACTACCTTTAGGTTGATTTGCATAAGTTTCATTATATTCACTTCCAGCTTCAGACTTAGTTGCTCCAGACTGCATTAAATTTAATGCTACGTTTGACTGATTAGATATAAAGTCCATTAAAGAACCTTCTAACATTCCTATTTGTTGACCTATCTGTTCTTGAACTCCAGAGTATCTTGCTTGTGTTTGCTGTCCTAGTTGTTCTAATCCTTGCTGACCGCTTTCTCTAGTTAGTCTTCTTCTTTGATTAGCTCTACCTCCAACAAGTCCAGATGTACTTTCTTTTCCAATCATACCTAGTAAAGTATCTTGTAAGTCTGCTTGCATTCCTTGTGTCCTAGATTGAAACTGTTGACCAATGTCTGACATTTTTCTTTGTTCTGATAATTCTAGTGCTTCCATAGCTTCATTGTAACCACCAACATCAAATGTTCCAAAATATTCAGAGTATTCTGAGCCGTATCCAAATTGAGAAGCAGGGTCAAATAAGTTAAATCCAGATTGTCCTGCAGAAGATAGAACGTCATCTACCCCAGAAAAAGTAGAACCAAATTGTCCTCCGTAAGTAGTGGAACCAGGTGTTTGGTTATTATTATTAGGGCTAGGGTTTCCTTCTGTTCCAGCAGGGTTTGGATTGTCATCTATAGGTCCACCTCCACCGGCTTGTCCTAATATTCCTCCATCTCCTTTAATAATATTCGGGTCATAGTTGAACCCAGAGCTGTTATTATTAAATCCTGAAGTCTGTCCAAACATTTTTGAATTGTTTTGCATAAAACTTCCTTGCATTTGTTTTAATATATCGTCGTACATTGCCATAATTTTCTCCTTAAACTTGAGTATTTCCTAATAATCTTTCTTGTATATCATCTCCATAATTCTTTTCTAATCCTCTCATTGCTCTTCTTTCTTTTCCCCTTGCAAAGAAATCTCTAACGTCTTCTCCGTATGCATTTTGAAAACCGTATACATTATATGCATCGTTTAATGCATTAGTCATATTTAATAAACTTTGTCCTTCTGCAGCGTCTGATATAAATTTGTTTGTAGATGCTATATCTCTACTAAAATCTTTTCTTGCTTGTGCGTGAAACTTTCCTCCAGGGAGATTGCTACTAATTGCCTGAGTATAAGGCTTAACTCTACTTCTAGATAAAGATGACGCTAATCCACCAACAAGAGCTCCGCCTACCGCTCCTAATGGAGTAAAAGATAAAGCAGTTCCAAGAACGCTTCCAAGCAATCCTCTTCTACTTCTTTTTCTTTGATTCCTAGCCATTCCTCTTTGAGCTTCCTCAACTTGGTCTCTATAATCAGACCTAGCTTCTTCTAAATCTATTTTTTCTTCTTCTACATCTATGCCTAAACTACTTTGATTTATATTAGATTTAAGTTGTTGTTCAGCTTTAAGCCTTCCTATTAGTTGTGCAAAACTTGCCATTATATTTTTCCTTTTGTTAATAATAAAAAATGTTCAACACTACCAGCACCTTCTGCTGTGTTATAGTGTTCTTTCCAATACTTTGCTAATCCTTCTGGACCAGGCTCAATAGCTTCTGGTACACGCCAGTACTTAATACGACAGTGCAAGATACCAGCAGCAATATTAGTACGAAGAATCCAGTCCCAATTATCAGGCTTAGGGTCAATAAAATGGTAAGGGTCAATGCCAAGAATATCTGCAGCCCTTTGCATAAGTTCAGGCCTAGCTGATATAAAGTTTTTACAATTATCAACAGCTGTTTCTGGCTCCACTTGCCAAAAACTTCTTGCAGGACCAGTTCCAATTTGTTCAATGTATTCGTACTTACTCTCCACAAGTCCAGTTGCATAGACAATATCCAAAGCCTCACTTTTCGCATACTTATCTCCTAGTTGAATGCAAACGTCTTTAATTAATTTTTTTATCTGATTGTTATTTACGCTCACATTATCTCCTGTTATACTTAATAAAGCTACTAATAGTAGCATATTTATAAATTTCATTAGCATAATTTACTAAAGTTTTGTCGTCTATGTCAAGTATATTTATCACTGGTCTATTAACTTTCCTGCGTTAGCTCCAGATGTAATAATTTGTGTTTCTCCAGTTTCTACGGCAGAGTTTGCGTCTGTAGGTATAGTCATAAATATATTTTTACCTTTAGCTACTCTTACTCCGTCTTTAAATACTTTAATTGCATCTTTTACTGGTTTCTTAACATCAGAGTTTTTAGCAAATGTCTTTAATTCTTTTTCTGTTGCTGGTCCTTTAGCTTGAACAAACTCTAATTCAAACATCTTACCAAATTCTTTTCTAACTACTTTAAGTCTGCCGTTGTGATATTGTATAACTTCTTCTCCATTCTTCATATCAGACTTAGCTACCGCACCACGTCTAACTTCTTTATTGGTTCCTGCTACTCTTCTACCTCTAACTAACGACATTATCTTTGTCCTTTTGCTCTTAGTATAATTGATAAATCTTGTAACTCAAATGTTGCACTTACTGCACCAGAAGCTTGAAGTTGTAACGACTTACCACCCTTACTTGCACCTGCTATAGCAAACTCTTTTGTTCCCATAACCGTTACAGTTGTTCCGTCAATTGTATTGTTCAACGCATTGGCATTTGTATCATTTAAAAATATATCTGAAGGGTCTGCTCCGTCTAATCCAGCAGATATTACAGCCGCAGTATTACCATTTAAATAGGTAGCATATACAGAATAAAATCTTTTGTCTACAGAAGGTAATCCAAAGTCTATTTCTTTTGTTTTTATGTCTATAGTTTGTGCTGCAGGTGCAGGGTTGTATCTTTTAAATGTACCACTATCTGCTAAACATACTAATTCTTCTTTATATACTACAAAGTTAGTAATCTTATCTCCCTCTAGAACACTAGTACTATTAACGTTAACAATAGAACTGGTTTGTATATCATATATATATCCAACTGGAGTGTCGGTATTTGTATTTCCAACTACAATAATTTGATTCTTTTTAGGAATATATCCTACTACAACCGTAGATGCATTTATGTTTGTTTGCCAAGTAGTGTCATCTATCCTTGAAGATAGTTTTTGTATTTGGTCTGAGTAACTAAACATTCCGTGTTCATTAACCCATACTAAACCTAAATCTGATTTACATACAGCTCCTGGAGATTGAACACCTCTGTTTTCTAATTCTGCTTCTACATACCAACCAGCATCAGAACCTGAAGCTATGTTAATAACAAATAGTTTATTTCTTTTATAAACAAATAACTTATCTTGGAACTCTGCTAACTTAACAATCTCATCTCCATCGTTTGTTCCTATGTCTAAGTAATAGCTCTGTGGAAACAAATCATACTTTCTAACTGGAGTATATTGTATTCTATCTCCCATAACTTTTGTTCTACCTTCTGAATCTACATAATCAACATTACCTACAAAGGCTCTTTGATTAGCTACAACCGCCGTTTTATAACCATACGCTGTGTTACCGTTAAACGATATTTCTTTTTCTTCTGTTGAATATCCGTTAATAGTAGAGTAAGTATCAAGACCAGGCTGTTTAACAGCATAAGCTCTATTGTCTGCGTTTACATTTTTAGAGTCGCTTGTTACAAAATAAGTGTCACTACTTATACTAACTAAAGGGTCAAACTCGTCTGCTAAGGATATTCTAGACCCTTGTTCAAAGTCAATGTCTAGCAATAAAGTAAACTCATCATCAGGATTATTATTGTCTCTTAAATAAATTCTCATTCCTTGAATTTCATTTAATTTAATATCTCCTTCTCCTATAGATACGCTAATATTTGGAAACTGTCCATCTCCTAATGTAATAGTTCCATCAGCTGAAATGTTTGTTAGTCCTGTAGATATCTTAGACTCTTGTCCTCCGTAATAAACATAGCTAGCTCCAAAAGCATATGTACTAGCAGGCCACAATCCATCTGTACCACTAGGTAATGTTTGCACTAAAAAGTCATCTCCAGAAGCAGGGTCTTCTCCGTCTTCTGCTCCACTAGCCGCAGCTACACAATCTTTGCCGTCACTATCTTCAAAGTCTGCATTTAATGGTCCAGCAAATCCATCGTTAATTAAATCCATTTGTTCTGAAAGGTCGTTGTAAGGAGTAGCCGATTCTGTTCTTACTAATCTTTGTAAAGCTATAGTCTTAGAAGCATTTCCTAATTCAGAATCTGATATTCTCAAACCTCCATCTGCATAATAAAACACTGGCTTACAATTAGAAATACTACCTAAGTCAGCACTATGCCAAGCAGCTAAAGCATTTGATGTTGGTCCTACATAAACTTCTGCATCTCCATTTACATATACTAAATGTTCTCCAGTAGTTGTAGTTCCACTAGCTTCTGGTGGACCGTCTACATTTATTTTAAACAATCCATATCCTGGTTGATGATTATCTATATTGCTAGTTATAGACGGGTCTAAATTTGCAAACTCTCCAAGTGTTCTTATTCTACCAACAGAACTCACGTCTACGTTAGTAGCTTCAGCTAAGAAGTTGTCGCCAATATCTCTTGCAGAGTCTCTGTTGTTAAGACCTCCATCAAACTTATTTAAAGGTATTGACTGTTTAGGCACTACGCTTTACCTTCTCAAAACTACGCATTCCACCAAGACCTAAAAGACCCATTAACACTGTCATTAATGTACTCATATCAAATTCAGGTAATACAATATTGTATCCTGCTGCAGTTAATCCAAAAGCTAACATTGGTTGTAATACAAAATGATAACCTAAAGCAAATGAACAAATCCAACCTACACTTGGTCTCCAGCCGCTTTTAAAGAAACTAGTAGAACCAGCTTCTATCTTATTAACTTCTATCTGTGCTTTGTTAATCTCCATAATTAACTGAGCTTTTTCTTCTTTATCTAAAGTAAACTTGTCTACGTGACCAGCTACTTTATCTATAATATTTCCTATCATATTTAACTTAGGCATTATCTTAAACCTTTCCATTTATTACAATCGCAACTATTAATACAACTACTATATTTACATACAGAGTAATGTATTGCCATTCCTACTAAAATACCTATCATAACATTTACCATACTATCTCCTTTATCTACATTTCCATCTTCTACGTGCTTGTCTTATTCTAGAATTAGGATTATTCCTAGTTTTAGCAGAGCTTCTTTTTAGTTGCCCTAAAGACCTTGCACAATATGATTTTCTTCTCTTAGCTGCCTTGCTACCTTTTTTAACTTTACCAGTAACAGCAGTTTTTAATTTACTACCTGGGTTTGCTTTTCTATAAGCCCTAACACCTTTAGCAGTCATTCCTGCTCCAGACTTAGTTTTTCTATAGTTAGCGTTCTTACCTTTAGTAGTCTTGCGTATAGCTTTTTTTCTTTTTCTAGCCACTACTTCTTTTTCTTTCTTTTTTTAGCTGTCTTCTTTGCTCTTTTAAAATTAGCTTTTGTAGGAGCACCTTTACTTCCAGGTCTTCTCATTTTCTCTCCTGAACCAGCTTTAATTCTTCTGCGTTTTGCGTGTATGTTTGCATACAAGCCTTTCTTTTTTTTCTTTGTTTTTTTCTTAGCCATTAGTATATCAACCAATTCAGTCCAACCTTAGATTCATAAGATTGTACATCGTACATTGACAAAAATCTACCTTCTAAAAATACTCCAAACTTTTTAGTTAACTTCCAACCATAAACTAGACCTAAGTCATAGTCCATTCCATTGTCTACTACATCATAATTAAATGAATAGTCAGACATACCTTTAGTTACTGGGTAAGTTGTAACCCACATATGCAACCAGTTTTTTGGTGTATACTTATAATAGTCTGCACCTACTGATAAACTTAGTTCGTTTTGGTATCCTAAGTCTTTTGCATATTCTTCATTATATTGTTTAACAAGCTCTCCATAAACTTGTTTGTAAAATTGGTCATCTGTATTAGCAACAAGGTTTCCTTCTGCATCATACCATTTGAAATCAAAGTAACTATAACCATATTGTGTAAACTGTTCTACGAACTCATCTGTATAACCATAGAAATATGCAAAGTCCCAAAATGGTGTAAAGTTATCTGTGTTAATATTTTGTTCTGCCCACCATAAATCAATAGGTCTAAAGTCTAAGTATGCAGGGTGCATTCTACCAGCTACTCCTAATGATAAGGCAAGATTACCTATATTTTTTTTGTAACGCATATCTAAGGCTGCGAACTCTACGTCTTCTAAGCCCCTTGAATCGTAGTTGGCTTTCACCAAAAAATTCTTTCCCATATATCGTAACATATATTGTTCGTTTACAAACTCTTCTTCAAACTCTTTATGGTCTGAGTATTGTATTACATACTCCCAACCAGTTGGTACATTACCGATAGCAGCACTTTCATTTATAGGTGCTTCTTCTCCAGTATACCACACTTCAGGTTTATTCTCATAGCCAAACCTTGCTAGTTTTCTAATACCAAACGTCATAATACTATGGTCGTCTAGCTCTTCTTGTAATTCTTGTAGTTGTCCACCAGACACTTGATATTGTAATTCTTTAGTTACAGGACTGCTAAAGCTATAAGCACCATATATGGTACTAAACTTAAAAAAGTCTTGTGCTGCTAAAGTACTAATTAATATTACGCTACCTAGTATTTGTTTAAACCATCTTGCTAAATATATCATTGGAACTTCCTTAGTTGTATTTCATCAATTTCATTTTTGATTGCCTTGATGATTTTATCTTTATCTAAATTGAAACTTAATCCAGCTTCAAATCTTTTTACTTCTTTACCATATTCAAACATAATTATTGTTGGCACAGAAACTATTTTCCATTCATCTGTAATAATTGCACCATAGTTTTTATCATCTATACTTGCATTAAACCACACACAATTATTTAAACCATTTAAATCTAATGATGCTTTAAAGTTCCAATCTGCATTTACTTGAACTATAACGCATTCATCTTGACTCAATAATTGAATCTGTTGTAAATCTTTTAAACTACTTTGAGCATATAAAGGCGATAGCGATAAACAGATACCAACCAAATATGTAAAACCATATAACCAATTCATCTCTGTACCTCACTTTTGCATTAACATACGTTCAATGTTCTTAACATCTGTACGCATTTCTTTTTGTTCTTCTTTAATCTCTTGTACGTCTTTTTCAGTTTCAATGATTGTGTTTCTAATCATTTGGTCCTTTAAATCGTACTCTGTTCTACCTATTGGTGGTTCAGGTAATTCTTTTGCCTCTTGTATGTCCGCTTGTAAAGTAAACCACATCGTAACAATCATTACTAATGTTGTTCCTAATGTAATTAATGTTTCTATACTAAATGTAAATTTACTGTCTTTACTCAGTTCTGCCACTTTGTTTTCCTTCTTTCTTTTTTTTATTGAATATCGCGTCCCAACGCTTTGCATATTCTTTTTGAGATATACCTATATTCCTAGGCTTATCTCCTTTTCCTACTCCGTTGGGACCCCTAAACACCCTTTATTAACCCTTGATTTTCTTGTAAGCTGCTACGTCTGCTTTAAGTTCAGTCACTTTTGCTTCAGCCACTTTTAATTGTGCTTCTGCATCTTCAATAGCAACATCTACTAATTTAACTTCAGTTCTATCAACTACGTTGACATCATTACCTGAATCGTCTTTCATTGCTCTAAGATGTTGAATTTCAACTTTCTTAACTCCAGCTGGTGCTGCTTTTTCTGCTATTTTTTTAGCCATTTTATTTTCCTAGTTTGAGTTTGAGTTCATCTATTTCTCGTTTCAACTCTTGTATAGCTGAAACATACATTGCGTCTTTGTCTGTTAACTTAGATGCAAAGCTTTTTCCTTCAGTATCTTTTACGTACTGATAA
>Ga0209337_1000251_pt1 | contig 42686 bp, 54 predicted proteins | sample LinPmetageLP53_FD_184044 | JGI IMG/M metagenome (GOLD analysis project Ga0209337, IMG submission 184044) | Marine viral communities from the Pacific Ocean - LP-53 (SPAdes) (version 2) | ecosystem: Environmental > Aquatic > Marine > Oceanic | place: Pacific Ocean | collected 2010-02-08
CGGTGGCATGATAGTCTTACGATGCGAAAAAGGGACTCTCACCGAAGGAAGTTACCTTTACCTAAAAAGGACTGTATCTTAGCGTGTGCCTTCCCACGGGCCCTAGCGGCGTCCAGTGTGGCGCGGCGTTTCGCCTTTGTGCGTGCTGTGCGGGCTGCCTCCTTCGCTCGGACCTTCGCCCAGGTCGCATCCCCATAAGTCAGGCGCATCTCAGACTGCCACAGTTCCTGGGCCGTTTCCCTCTGTTCCGCGCGCTTCCCGATGTCAGTGGCACTCTTGTTGCGCGAGGAGTGCGGGTTTCGCAGTGCGGTGCGGTGAGCTGCCTTCGCTGACATACTCCACAGCCGCTCCATTGGGTCGTGCCGCGACTTGTAGTTCAAGCTCTCTGTCACCCCCGATTTGGACTTCTTCTTTCCGTATAGGAAGGCTGACATGTGTCCCCCGTATGCGAAAAAACGTTACCAAATGTACCCTTGTATTATTCAGAACCGGACTCTAACCCTAACCAAGGACCGACAGAGGGACCGTAGCGATGGCAGTCCCCGAGCGCGTGCATAGGGACCCGGGACCCCCTACACACATCAAGCTCTCAGGCTCAGGCCTTCTTCCAGCGCAGGACGCCGTTATTCGTGTCGTAGGTGTCGGTGAAGTAGGCGTACGGATTCTTCTTGTCGTCCGGGAAGAAGGCCTTCACGTTCGGCGGGTCGTAGTCGACCACGTAGCCGAGGAACCACGAGTCGTCGTACCCGATCGTTGGAATCTGATTGATGTCCTCGTTGTAGTTGAAGAGAGCCGCCAGCTTCGTGCCCTTGGTGATCGCAGCGGGCAGCGTGGACACGTAGCCGGGCACCACGTGCTCAAACACCGGGGTGCGCGTTCTCACAGCTGGCATGTGGGTCTTGTAGACGAGGGACACCTCGATCGCTTTGAGCCAGCGCTTCTTCTTCGCCTCTTTCTTGCGTAGCGCCACGCCCTGCTCGAACTCGACCGCTGCGACCGGTGCGTCGCGACGTTTGCCCATGAGGATGTTCGTGGCGTCGAGGTCCGTCGTGAACTTGGAGATCTGTGTCTTGCCGTGGATCATCTTTGCTGCCATCAACGAGAGCCGAGCAAGACAACATTTCTCAGCACACTGGTCCAGTGGGCGCGCGCGCGGGGTGTGCAGGCGTGGCGCTGGCGTTCTTCTGGCAGTGGGACTGGCCCACGAACTCGTTCGTACCACTGCGAGCGCGCATGAATCGAGCAGGAACGGCGTAAGCTTTGAAGCTGGTTCGCTTCTTGAGCGGCAGGTTTTGCAAGGCTCCACGCGCGTCGCAGTGGGTCGAACGCGTCTGGGGACTGTCGAGAACGCACTGACGCGTCGGGGCATTCTGTTCGCATCGCGCGCGCCGCAGTGTGCCACGCTTGCGGCGCGCGCCCCTCTTCGCAAGCGGGGGAGGGCTGGGGGCCGACATTTTGCGGTTTCCAGTTGGTTGGGATTCGCGAGGGTGTTGTGAGATCGCGAAAAGGGATGCCAGACTAATGAAAAGGGTATCGGATTAATGAACGAAACCCAAAAATGTAAGACCGTACCACCAGTTCGTAAACATGAGATGAACAAATTATAAACACAGGCTAACATGAAACGCCACCTGCAAACTCGCCGATAGGGCACGTGGGATCTTAAATCATCACGTGGGATCTACGCGAAGTGTCACATCTAAGCGAACGCACTGACGAGCGTGTACCCCCCCAAAGCCAAGCCGGCCAGTTGGGGCACCTGCCATTCACCCGAGAGGAAATCACCGAAGCGGCGCACCCCGTCACTGCGTTTCGCGACGAGTATCTCCGGCTCCATACCCCACGCGTCACGGCGGTCGGCCCGGTTGGCAAAGAGTCGGCCCTTAGTGACCTCCATCGAGAAACCGCCATGGGGCAAGGGTTGAAGGTCCGTGCGCTGCCCCTCGGCTAAGTACTCCTCGTACGCCATCGCCTGTGTCGGTAGCTCGTAGTTTGCGTTCAGACTGTTTTGGGAGGAGGCGGCAGTTTGCTGTGCGAAGAGGCCATCGGGGTGGCCCGCGAGCGCGGATCCCTGATGCCCATCCATAACTAGGTCGTGTCCCTTGTCGTTGCTCAGGACCCCTCGGACGTAGCGTCGGGCTGACGGGGCCTGCCCAGCTCCCGGGGCCCGGTAGTACGCGTTTCTCTTGGCGCCGTCGACCTCCCCCGCGTTCCAGTGCTTCGCCCCCGGGAGCCACTCTGCGTGTGAAACCGGGTCGGTGGTCCCGCCAGAAGCGCCAGGGTGGAGTTCCGCATAGCTCGGCCATTGCATAATCACTTAGCGTCGAGAAAAAAGCACGCTATGCTAATTTTCGCATGGTGTGGTACCATGTCGATTTACGACGAGGACTATCTGGCGACACTCGAACGCCCGAAAGGTTGGACAGCAAGGGCACAGAAGTACGTGATGAAAGAGACATCGTCTTTAGTGAGTGACCCGGGCACGTGGCTTTACCGCAGAAACAAGCAAGTCAAGGGTCTGGCCGCAGCGGGTGTAATCAAAAGTGGCTACGATTACGCATCTAGTGCTTACGAGTACACGAAGCGGCATTTTAGCCCCCCTCGCAGACCCGCAGCGCAGTCGGCCAAACCCCAATCGAACGTATTACACCTCGCTGAGCCTCACCACGATAAGGGTCTTCGGTACGAGCGATCAGAGGTTATTTCGAATGTGAACGAGACAAGAGCATCGATGCGGAATGAATCCAATGCAACTGCGAAGTCAGAGCTCTAAAAAGGGAGCCTAGCCAGCAGTTCGGCCTCCTCTCTCGCCTCCGCCACAATCTCCTGCTTCGCCCCCTGGACCTGTGCCACCCTCCCCGCCAGAAACGCGACAACCAGTAGTGCAATCACAAGCCTCATGTCGACCGATAGATTGGAATCTCCTGCCACAGGTCACCCCCCTCGCGATCCGCCAACTCGGTCAATTGGCATTGTATCACCTCTAGCTTCTCATCAATCGCCTCGCACCGCGTCGTGAGGGACTTAATCGCGGCGAGGAGGGCCATCAGTTCTCGGCTGGCGATCATCAGGAGGACCGTTGGATAATACGAGCCCGTTCTTCGCCCACTGTGCGGCCCTCACTTTGGCCATGCGGTCCTTAGCCTCCTGCGATCCCTTGGCCGGTCCAGTGTATTTGCGTGTGCGCTCCATGACAATAGGGCCTCAGAAGAAGTCACACCACTGGGTGCTTCTCACAGCCATAGTTAATCCCCGCAATGAAGCGACATTTGCGTTCACAGTCGGCACATTCACACTCCTCACAGCCCTCGGAGCCACACACAGGGCACTCCTCGTCCCAAGGTGGCGGATTCCTCTTCTCAAACGCGAGCACGAGCCGCTGCTGGTCGCCGTCGTCCATCAGGTCGGACCGATCAAAGATTTCAATGCCGTTGCACGTAACACATCGGTAACAGAGCCCCGGATCGAGCACCGCTTCGACGACGCGCTCAATTGTCACGCTGTCGACGCTCATCGCATCATCGTCCTCTAGGTCTTCGTCGATAATCTCACACAGTTTCTCGGGATCCATTGACTAGGCGTGAGAAAACTTGCGCTTCTGTCTGTAGCTGCCGTCAGCGCGCTGCACCAGCTCTTTGCCCACCAACGTGCACGCGCGCAGTGCCTCGTACCGTCGGCCACCGGGGGCCCAATCTTCGCACGCGGTGAGTTGCCTCTCGCATCTCCTCATGTAGCGTTCTGCCGACTTGAGCTCATGAATAATCACGGTAGGGGGGAGTGTCGGCGCGTCCCTCACCGAGCCAGAATACCACACGGGGAAGTGCCCATGCTCGCGCCGTTTGCCTTTGTTGTAGTAGAACCGAAAGCTCATCCCCTCTAAGTCGATCCGAGAGTCCAGCTCAGTGGAGCGCCACGGGTCCTCCCAGTCTCGACAGACCACCTCAAAGTTATACCAACACACATCCTTAAACAGATGGCACAACCGTAACCACTCTACCTTTGCGTCCTCCCACTCGCGCTTAAAATGGGACCTGAACCCATCCGTACTTGTCATTCAGTACGATCACAGTCGCCCCTCCCACACTGAGAAAATAGTGGCCCATGTGACACCCATTCACCTTCGCGCAGGGGCATTTCATAGTGATAAACGTCGCGTACGCTAGCAGAGCGGCCGCAATTCGCTGTCTCAATCGCGCCATACGACCCTGCAAATGGAAATTTCCTGACACACTTGCGATGGAGTCACGGGCTCTGCTCTTTTGGTGTGTGTGTATGCCGACTAGAGTCTCACTCGCTCGCATGTCTGGGGATTGGTTGCGGCTCCCGGCGCTCGTGATTGGCACTCGTTGGCTTGCGGAGAGGTGGGTAAGCCTGGGGAACAAAGGCTTCTTTGGTGGCCATGCGTGGTGGGCGGAGGAGAGACCGGTCCACGGCACGCTCTGGATAGCGTACGCACTCTCCGGTTCACCTAAGTGGCTCTACACAGACGCGTGTTATGGCGCGGTCAACTGGTTTAAGAATCTGCCACTTTAGAGAGATACATTCTCAAGTGGGACGAAGACCTGTTCCATCTGTCACACCCTTGTAAGAATTTCGGCTCTCTCCGCCGTCGTCAGCTTCAACCACGCAACCACATCCGCATCGTGTCGCCGGAGCTGCCACGTTGTGCAACACTTCTCGGAGCAGAAGTACCAGCGCATCGGGCTTTCGAGCAACTGGGTGAGCTCTGAGAGGCGGTGCGGACCCGACGCGCACCACGTACAGCGCCGCATGGGGGTCGTGCGCATGTGCTCGGGCTTCCACTCCTTGAGGTGCTTGGGTATGAACATGCTCGCTTTGTGCACGTCTAGGTCGCAAAGAGCAGATTACCAGAGAATTCGTTGAACGACGTTAGCAGGGTCCCAGTAGCGGCGTCCCCTGGCCCAATGTTAAGGTCGTTTCGCTCTATCTTTGTAACGTTGGAATTGGTCCAAAACCATGGGCGAATGTAATCGTCGGCGTCCAATTTAGCTGTGGTTGCATAGGACAGCGTGACCCAACCTGTTGAATCGAATTCGGGTTCGTTGTGCTCTTGACTACAGATAATTCCTTCGTTTGAATAGCCTATCCCATTCAAATTCGACTTCCGTAGCTTAAGGTGCACTTTGCTACTCGCGGTGATGTTGAACAGTGCTCGAAATTTTAGTGCGTACACACCCGATACCGGCACTTTGTAATGACAGTCTCCAGTATTGTCATACCCGTTCGTACCTGCGTTATGTCCATACTCATACTCGATTACGTTGAATTGCGCCGCCGTGTGATTATTTACACTGCCTGACCGCGCTCTCTGTGTGTGAGCTTTGAACGCGACTTTTGTGGAGGCAGCGTCAGCCCACACTACAGTTGAACCATCTGAGGCAGTCGCCTTTAAAAATTTACCTGCGACTGAACCTAGGTTGGTGACAGGAGGGGCATTTTGTTTCAGAGCAAACGACGGGGCGAGAGCCGCTGCGGTCAGAGGAGTTACCCACTCCAACCCATCTCCACCAGAGTTGACGGAGAGCACCTTTGATGCACTGCCGAGTGATTCAGGCAAGATCTGTGAGGTGGCAAGACTGGCTTGTTTCGTCGCCAACCCCGCGTGGACCGCACCAGATGTGATGAGATTCATCGAGTTAGCTACACCACCTGTATCGTTGTGTACCGTCGTCAGTGGGTGAAACGACGGGGCGAGAGCCGCTGCGGTCAGAGGAGTTACCCACTCCAACCCATCTCCACCAGAGTTGACGGAGAGCACCTTTGATGCACTGCTGCCGAATGATTGCCAAGATGCAAGCTGATGCACTGCCAAGATCTGTGAGGTGGCAAGACTGGCTTGTTTCGTCGCCAACCCCGCGTGGACCGCACCAGATGTGATGAGATTCGAGGTGTCGGCCGGTGTAGTGTCAACCGTCGTCAGTGGGTGCGAGTTCGGATTCACACTATCGACGCGACGCGCACTCACGTTTTCGACAACGAGTGTCTTGGCGCGCAACGTCCTGGCTTTCAGACTCTCTGCTCCCCGAGAGGTCGGTCCGGAGTCGGCTAGGGAGTTCATAACTAACACCTAACCAGAATTTCCACTCTACATGATGACCCCCGGCGCAATCACATCCTTTGCTTTCGCAGCGGCGACGGCGACGGCACCTGCGCACACTGCCTCGTCGAGCGGCGTGAACGGGTTGCCAGTGCAGAGCCCCTTCGCAGCGAGCCCCGCCGCAAAGAAGTGGACGTCACTAGTCAACAGCGGTGAAATGCCACTGAGGGCCCCACGGAGCGTCCTGGACGAAGCAGTGAGAGCACCTGCGATGGCTGCGGAGTACCAAAGTGTTTCACAAGCGGCGGCGGTGCTGAACATATACCTGAAATTTAGAATTTCCAGCACGCAATTGATGTGGTCACAGGAGACACAGCTGATTCTCGTATCGGCGCTCTGTTTCCTAGCTGGGTGTGTAGTCAGCGTCTATGCGCTCGCATGTCTCGCGTGCCTAACTGCAAACCTCTTTTCTGACCACAGAGCATATGGCGTGTCAAGAGATCGTGCAAATGCGCAACCAGGTGTGCCAGTCACTCGGGAACACTGTGAATGCGTGGCAGTACAACCTGCAAGCTCGTTGGGGGGACCCGCGGGTGTACGCCGCACAACGTCAGCAGATCTTGAAGCAAGAGGCGGGGGTTTCGCACGACTTAAGCCGTAAGAACTCAGTGCTCCTAGAGGACGCCTACCAGAAACAGGCTCTTAAGAACCGCGAAGCTCACGACGCTAGATTCCGTTCCTGTCGTAGTGCAGGTACACCCCCTGAATCTCAGGCACAGTCGGCGACTCGTACGCGACCACCTCCGCCGCCGCGCGCGCCCTCTCAGCGCTCAAAGCCTTCACGTCCCCGCGCGAAAGATCCTGAAGGTTCAGATCCTGCAGAGAATCCCCAAGTGGCACCGCCCGCTGCACCTTCCGTATCGTCTCCGTCTGCAGCCCCTCGGCCGGTGCAGCGTTCGACTGATACTCCTTGATACTCTGATCCATGCGATTGGTAATCTTGAGGTTCTTGTTCACAAGGTACCCCGCCGACAGCGTGAGAGCGATGAGCCACGCCGACATTTTACTAGGCACCTGAGAATTTAGTTGGCCCCGGGGGTCGTGTACCTGTAGACGTAATGACTGAATGCGGTGATGTTACCAGTTTGGTGGAAGGCGTTCCCGAAGAGATCGCGGCCGACCTCCTGGAAGCTGCGGTACAGTTCCTCGATCGCCGCCTGATTCTCCTCGACCCAATGCGCACGGTCGCGCCCCATCGTCTTTGGCAGGTCATCCTCTGAGGACTCGCCCTCGGTGTAATCGGGATCGTATTCGTCGTCCGAAGGCAGATCGAGCATCTCAGCATCCTTTCCGCTCCTTGTGCTAGGCATCACTTAGTCACTTGGTTGGAATAAGTGTCGAGGTAGTACATCACCAGTAGCAGCGCATCCGCGAGATCGTCCTGTTTCGAGCCCTGTCTGAAGCGTGACGCATCGAAGAACACGTCCGGGTTGTTTTCGACGAACCGTTTAGCCCATTCTACGGCGACCGCTTTGTTCTGTCGGTAGTTGCGCGTGCTGAGGCCATAGTGCATCTTCACAGAGCGTGCACTGATGATGTAGCAGCGGTCGAAGAACATCGTCTGCAGGACCGCCTCGATGATTCGCATGTTGCACCGCATCTGTCTCTCCACGAGGATGACACTCGCGTTACTAAAGAGGTTCACGTGCTTTTGCACAAAGTCCCGGACGTACTGCACATTGTTCGCAGGTATGTAACGCCCAGTGGGGACGAGTGTTACGTTATCCCAATGGATTACTTTAGAGGTTACAAAATCGTAGGCACACACCGCGAGGTTCTTAATGCCCACATCGATTGCTACAACGTAGCTCATACACGTTACGTCTTTGGATTTTTCTCCGCTACCACCTCCACCCGTTTCGGACTCAACGCGACCACTTCCCTATCGCACGCAACCCCACAACACGAGATCTTCTTGCAACGCGATTTCAAGAAGTACGTGAACACCGTCCCGACACACGCAGAGAAAACCCCTATCACCGTCAGCAACCAGGCACCGTTCTTCTCGATGAAGTCCGGATCTGGGCACGCAGAGCGAACACACGCGATTGGACACTCCACCATCGTCTTTTCGTCAGATTAAGCGAAACTGAGCAACGCGCGACCATCCTTGATCTGCAGCCAGTTGTAGTAGAGGGCGTACACGTCGACGCGAAAGTTCGCACCTCCCGACTGGTTTGCAGTGTCCTGCACGTTCGACGTTCCTGCAGTCTCTTCGCTCTGGTCCAACTTGATCTTGAGCTTTGCGTGCGACACCTTTGAGAAGTTGACCGCACCGGACGGGTTCGAGCCTTCAGGGTTGAGAGAGAAGGGGTAGACGAAGATGTTCTTGGAACCCTGCATCCCATAGCCCTGGCGGTCGGCGTATTCGGTGCCAGCAGCCTTAGTGATCGTAACTGCGACGCTACCCGCGGGGGTGTAGCTCACGCTTGAGCCGGAGGTATTGAGATCTGACTTCGTCGTGCCAGTGAATGCAGCGGCAGCGGTGATGGCGCCTGCACTGTGTAGATTGGGCTGCATCGCGTACTGCTGTTCTTGGTACTGGTTACTGTTCGAGTGAAGCATCGGAAGCAGACGGTCCTTCAGGTAATCCGCCTCGATGCCGTCCGAAAGCCCTGGGTGACGCTCCTGGCCGTTAAGGTTGAGCTGGATAGACTTCACCTTCACCGTTGAAATTGCCTTTTGGTTGATGTCGTTGCCAGCGACCGCATCTCCATTGTCGTAGTTTGGGTTAGTGCCGTCGCCGTGGTAGAAGAAGAAACCCTTCTGTGACGCATCGTTACCTGAAGTGTCGCTGTTCATGTCCTCAATGCGGCGGATGGTGATAACCAACGTCGTCACTGGGTGCAGGAACGAGAGATCCAGATCGAAATCCTTCACCGAACCCGGGGTGCCGTTAAACTCTTTGTGCTGGTGCTGCCAGAGCTTGAGCAGACGAACATGTTCCTTGTTCATGAGCGTCGTCGCCTCAGGACCCGTGACATGGACGTAGTGGCAACGCAGCTTGGTTTCAGACGGCGAGATCGGTTGGCCGTTCGCAAACATTGCGTTCCCAAATGCAACGCTGCCACCCGTTGTGCTGCCATGCACCTGCAGAAGCTCCGAAAGGTTGCGGAACTTGACAGAGATGCGCACATCATTGCAACCGGCCACCGCCGCGAGCGGGAAGTACTGCGAGACGTGTTTCGTGAAGAAGAAGGAGAGCGGGATCGTGAGTGTGCGCTCCGCTGCCGGAATGATCTTGTCGCCATCCGCATTAGCCACCGTGGTCGAATTGCACAGTTTGTCCTTAGCGGCACAGTAGGCCACGAGACGCGTGTAGTCTTTCTGTACACGCTTTGCAGACTGCACCTTCCCAAGACTGGCATGTTTTTTCGGCGGCGTCGGGCGCTCATCGGGTAGTGGGGCTGTGTCTTTAGGAGCGCGGAAGGCAGAGCGACCACTCTTCAACACATGGCTGAAGCCCAGACGCTGCTCATCCGACGTCATGAGCTCATTACGGATCTGCAGCTGTTCACCAGTGAGAGTCTCAATGTCATTCGAACCAACGGAGAATGTGATCTTCTCGATCATCGCGAAGCCAAGCTCGTCGCACCACTGAGTGAACACGCGCTCGTCGTTTTGCGTACCGCTGCCACCATTTTCCTTCACTACTGTGATACCACCCGTTTTAAGTGCCGATGTAATTTCAGGGGCATTGATCCTAACACGCAGATCCACGGGACCGAGCAGATCCGCCGCCTTTGGGATCACGTACTGCACCGTCGAGCCCAATGCCGCCGCGTTTTGAGAGTCCACATCCCGATACTCGACCTGGAAGTTGGACGTGCGCACGTACCCGACATTAGTAAAGTACGAGCGGGTGTTGTCGTACAAGAGTGCATCCTGGGGACCCTGATTGAGTTGCAGCTGAGGCATGACTACCTATCTCACGAGAAAATTTACGCGACTGCATGAGCCACGAGACGCACACCGGGGGACATCACAGCCTCGCGCAAGTAGTCCCGCTTCGTCGCCTCATACGGTGTCTGGAGCGACAGGCTCTTCGGCGGCAGTGTCAACCCCGCTCCCTCGCTCTGGTCCTTCAGCAGCGTGTTCATCGGCTTGTCCACGTGTGTTTGATGGCAGTACTTCTCCTGACACTTCGCCCTTGACGGGAGCTTCGGTCGCCTCATCTGCCACGCGGCGAATGCTAGGCCCGCCACGACTGCGATTTTCGGTGCGCTGATCCACGCCCCCGGAGCCCAACTGGCGCCCCCCAGCAACTGTGGATGAAGATAGGCGTTGCCGATCCCGCTCTGTGCTTGCATTTTCTCTGTGCTTGGAAAGTTGTTCCCATAATCCCTTGATCTCTACAGCTTCCTGCTTCAGACCATCGTTCATCTTCCTGAGATGCGCATTCTCGGTTTCAAGTGCACCATACCGCGCCTTCTCGTTGGCACGGAACTCCAACGCCCGCTTGAACCCCTCGTCACCCCGCACGGGCAACGCACCCTTGGGCTCACCGTACTGTCGATGCAGAGACTCCAGGTAGCTACTACGCTGTGGCGCGCGCGTGTGAAAGAAGGGATCAAGCCTCTGCATTTCCCCTCACTCAGGAAAAAGCGGGTAGCAACTTTGTCGCCGGTGCAGTCGCCGCATCCTGCCGATCTCGTTGCATCTTCTCTTCCTCGTGATCTGCGAGCTCTTCCTGCTGCTCAAAGACCGTATCCCGAGCCTCCGCGCGGTCCTCCTTCTCGAGCGTGTCCCACTCGGCTCGTCTCTCGTCCCAACTGCGCACCTCCCCGGCGAGCACCTCCTTCAGTTGCTTCATGTCGAGCAGATTGCGGTCGTCTGTCTCAGTCGCAACGTTGACGGGTGCCTCACCTGGTTTCACGGCCGCGGCGTTGTATGCGTTCCTGTCGCTTGCGAGCACCCCAGGCTGGTGATCCGGCTGATCGGCGTCGTATGCGTACATGCGCTGTGGCATCGACCGACCGAAGTCTGAGCGCGTGCCCTCACCCGGATGCTCGAAGTGCGCTGGAAGTGCGACGGCGTCCGAGAGCGGGCGGCCCTTGACCCAGTGCTTGAAGTACTGCCACGAGCTCTCGAGGTCATGGGGTCCGTGTTCTGCGAGCAGCTGCATCTTGACGTCGTCATCCACCGCGTCGTCCTTTTGTCGACGGAAGTATTCGCGGACACCTGGCAGCCCCGTGAGAGAGGCGCGGGCCCACGGCGTATGCTTCCAACCTGCGCGCGCCTGTCCCACCTTTGAGTTTCCTTCTGTATCTTCAGCCTCTTTGGTGCGATAGACCCAGCGACGGATCGGTCTCCCCTCGGCGTTCATGTACTCCTGCTCGCCATCCGGATCGTTCGCCTCGTGCTTCCCCTCGAGCCACTGTTCAAACTCCGCCTTGAGACACTCATCCGCCTCGGCCTTGTACCCCGTAGTCACCCTGTCGAGATAAACTGCTTTCTCAGAGTCGCCGAGGCCCTCCGTGTCGTACTTATAGCGCTCGGAGGTGAGTGCACGCTTGAGGTATTCCGCTTCGTACCGGGGCCACGCGTGTGCCGTTGCAGCCTCGTTGACACTTCCCACGGCGCCTCCGCCCGTCGTGCCAGTAACGTTCGCATCGATGGGAAGGGGTCCGCGGCTGTCCCAACCCCACGTCATTTCACAGCGTTTTAGATTATCTGATTTGAGTGTGATGTGGTTCCTGCTGATCCCCGCTTTAATCATACCGCGGGTAGTGTATTACCTCAATTCACAAATGAGTCGAACCACCGATCAAACGGAGTTGGCACATCTCATGATTCTGCGCGCGCAGATTCTGCAGAACTTGACGTGTAACTCAAGCCTCCCCTAGTACACGCATGCAGTGATGGTCCGTCTTTGAACCTAGGAAGCGACCACGAACTCTGCAGAAGCAGTGCAACTCTTCGTGAATGAGCGTACCGAGCAGCTCCTCGTAACTCATCGGCACCAGGCGTGACACCCAGATCACATAGCCGTCTGTCCAGCCGTAACAGTCGTCGCACTCGCACAGCCTCGCGTTCCGGATACGCCGCTGGCTTGTTTGCAGAGAGTCGAACACAACGGCACTGGGCTTGCAGTGGTATTTCCTCGTTGTGTATTGTGTGAACACTCGCTTGTACTCGTCACGGCGGGTCTCGAAGAAGCGCGTTGCCGCGACCTTAGCTTGCCACAGTCGTCGTTCATTGACGAAACGTCGCTCGGCGGCCAGTGGATACGCAGGAAAGGCTCCATTGTGGCAAATGTAACTGCGAGTGCGCATTGTAGTGTGTCAGATTTTTCTCATGCGTCTCTGAGCATGGCACACTTAACTCAAGGCACACCTGCGTGGTTTAACGCGCGCAAGGGTAAGCTAACGGCATCGAACTTCGGTGCAGCCGCCGGTGTGAACCCCTACTGCTCGCGCAAGAAACAGCTGAAGATCGCACTGGGCGAAGAGAAGTGGAAGGGGGACATCACCGCTTGCACATGGGGCACAAAGAACGAGAAGAATGCAATTAAGGATTACATGGTCCGCACCGGAAACGTTGTAGTCTCAAAGGGGATCTACACACACCCGGACTACGAATGGCTCGGTGGTTCCCCCGATGGCTTGGTCGGCGATCGCGGCATCATCGAGGTGAAGTGTCCCTTCATCGTCAAGAAGCCACACGAGACCATCCCACCTTACTATTACTGTCAAATCAACGGCCTCATGGAGATTATGGATAAGGATTGGTGTGACTACATCAGTTGGACGCCAACCGCAATGAAGATCTACCGTGTGCACCGGGACCGCGAGCTGTTCAATGTGCTACTAGAGAAGTACGCGACGTTCTACTCGTACATGAAGCGGGGGTGCTCTGCTATTCCCAACACAAGTGCGGTCGAAAAGGACGAGATGCTCACAGCCATCGCCGAGTCGGACAAGAACACGCTGTACGCCTACTACCGAGAATTGGAACCGGCGTGCGTGAAGGGGGAGTGGAACAGCCCTCCACCGATGGAGACGGATTCCGACGACGACGACTCTGATCCATCCCCATTGTTCCAATCTTCTAAGCGTGCTCGTGAGGATGGCTCAAGTGATGTTCGGCAACTGTGTAGACCCGCGTGCGCCACAGCCATTGATGACACCACCGGATGTAATGGCGTACACGGTACCTGATCACGAGCCGTGTAAGCCTGGGCGATTTGCACCCAAGCGTAAGTTTGGACGTGGTCTCCCCACACAGACACACTCGGCGGGTCAAGATAACTTAGCGGGTATCGCATCCACCTGTCTCAGACCGAAACAGACCGTGCAAACTGAACAGGGCCCAATCGCGCTTGCATTCGGTCCCGAAGGCGACGTGTCCTGGACACCAACGACCGCAGCACTTTCAGTGGCCCCATACGCTGACTCTAGACGCACTGCAATTTCTGATCGCTACTACAGGTAGGCATGAAGCACTTCTTCCAGTACGCGCAGATTGACGTCGAGCAGATCCACTTCACGCTTGGAGTGGACCGGGCGGGTAAGCCGAACGTGAATATGTCATACGGACCGGACAGAGGCGAGCTCGCGATGGTCTCCGCACCAGCTGTGACGATGTGGCCCCGCTGCTCGGGCGACGGCAACTTTGGGACAATGTGGGGACCCACCGACATCACCAAGGCCAAGTACACGCTCGATTTGGGCGACCAAGCGATCCAGGATAAGACGAACGAGCACTTTGCGGTGTTCATGGCCCTCATGGAGCGCATCGACGAACGGTTGCTCGATTTCGTCACGGAGAACCAATTGAAGATACTTGGCCGCAAGAACCTCAGCAGAGACGAAGTGAAGATGCTGCAGATTCGCTCGGTGCGGCCCAAGTACGACAAGATCACCGGTGCGCTCAACGGGCACAGCATCAACCTTTCCACTTCCAAGTTCAAGTGGGACGGCATGGGCAGTAAATACCCGAGCACAGTCACGATCTGCGACGTCCACGGCAAGACTGTACCAAATGCAGCGGTTGCCCCAGGGGACGTTGTCGCCGCCACTATGTTCGCAAACTCGGTGTACAACGGCGTCGGTGGTGACAAGTTCGGCATCCACTGGTCGTTCCAGGATGTGCAGGTTATCTGCCAGCGGTCCAACCTCGAGAGCAAGAGTGAGGTAAGTGCGTTCCAAAGCCAGGAATATGCATTCGGACGTGCCTACGTGACCCAAGTTTCTGAGCCCTTCAACAATGAGCAATTCGAAACGTGTGTTGGCACCTGAGCCTCGCACGCACGACGTGGGTCCAGCGAGACCAGTGAGAAACTATGGCAAACACGCTACGATGCCGGTGTTGATGGCGGACAACTACGCCGAGATCGAGCTGCCAGACATCCCAGAGTGGGACCCCGCGGACATGGGCACAAAGGAGGAGCCCGGCAGGGGCTTGCGGATCGATGCGACTGTGGTAGCGGTAGGTAAGCGTCGTACGGGTAAGAGTTGGGCGTTCCGTAATCTAATGTACCTACTGAAAGATAAGATTCCGGCGGGGATCGTCATCTCCCAAACGGACGAACTCAACAAATTTTGGCGGGATTACATACCCAAGAAGTTTATCTACCCTAAGTACGAACCGGAGATCCTAGACGCAGTGTTCAAGCGACAGAAGGCCATCCTTAACGACAAGAACCTCACGAAGAAAGAGAAAGAGGAGAAGGCGCCCTTCTTCATCCTCTTAGACGATGTGATTTCAGACCAGCGGCTCAAGTACGACGAGAACCTCATGGAGCTCTTCGTCGCCGGGCGGCACTACAAACTCTTCGTTCTCATCACAACCCAGTACGCGAAAGCGATCACCCCCACGCTCCGCGGCAACACCGATTTCTGCCTGATCATGAAAACGATCCAAGGTCGCCAGCGCGAGGCCCTGTGGGAGGACTTCGGTGACTTTCTCACCAAGGACGCCTTCAACCGCATGGTCGACGCTTACACGGAGGACAATGAGGTACTCGTTATCAACACCTGCCCCGAGCAGCACGTCGACCCCCTCGAGATGATGTCCTGGTGGAAGGCACAGGAGGTCGGCCCGTTCAAGATGGGTTCGAAGGAGTACTGGGAGGCGGCGATGAACACCGACACGCCGGTGCCACCAAGGGAGGGTCCAGCAAGTGCACAGCAGCTCATGAGTGTTAAGGACGTCTTCCCCAAGCCGTGGGACCAGATGATCTAATTTCTCACACCACAGCGTTATGACGTCGAAGGCGATTCAAGTGTCGGTCACGCAGGTCGCCGCCGGGGTTGTTTTAGGAGCCGCGATTGAAGCCGTTTTGCCTCGGAGGACAGAGGACGCTTCACTGACGAACCAAGTCTTTGAAGCTCTGGTGCAGGTGGGGCTGAACGGTGCAGCGCTCGCGATGTTTGCCGGTGTAGTTCGCGGAGAAGGTTCAGATCCGACTTACGGGATACCTTTCGTTCAGGCTCTGTCAGCGTCACAACCGGAACTGATGAAGCGACTTGCTGCTCTATCCGGTGTAGTATCGTCGCAGGTTCGTCGAGCTTCACAGCAAATGGCGGCACAAGTTGCAACGGTGTGAACTCCCACCCGACCGATGCAGCCATGTCAGCCCACATGTCGTCGAGCAACTTCAGCTTCTGTCGTGACTTGATCAGAGGGAAGAACATCGAGAACTGCGAGCAGCCCATCTTCTGGAAGAGGCGGCAGAAGACGTAATTGTAGTTCAGGAAGTTCTTCCGCGTCTCGCCGCGCGATGCCACAAAGGGTTGTTGGAGGTCGATGAACATCGAGTCGAGCTGTGCAAACATCTGACCGCCCGGCTTCGGTGGCTCGATGCCCGTGATGCGCTGAATGATCTGTAGCCACTTCTCAATGTAGAGTTGCATATTCAAAGATCGGAGTACCTTCCGGATAACGTCTTTGTTGATAACGGTGTTGCTTCCATCACAGATGCGGCGAGCAATCTGTAGAAACTCTTCGTCAGGTATGCGACTCTCGTGAAGGCACAGCTGAGAGATGCGCTCGTGCCAGTGGTGGATGCGTTTGTAGTTCGAAGACACCTTCCGAGTAGGAAACATAACGTCATCAGTGAAGCCAACATCGCCTTGCACGACACCGCAAGCGCCGCAGCAGTTGTAGTACTGAATGCCAGAGCCCGGGTTCGCGTAGCGTACGAGGTGAAGCGCCAGATCAGCATTGCAACCAACACAACGACGGCTTGTGTCTGCAGGCTCACGCTCAGCAAGCAGAGTAGCCAGATCAGCGAAAGCAGCATCCACAGCGCTCTGGTCGTCGAACATTGCATCTGCTTGCTTTCTGAAGTGTCTGGAAAATCTGATGCGCTTCCAATGGGGTCCACTTGTAGCAAAACAGTGATTGACGTGATTCCAGATAAGGATGTGATGCTCGAAATTGTCGAAACGATCTCCCAGTTTGAGGACCTGCTCAAGAGAGACGAGCGGATGACGAAGAAGCAGAAGCAGGAGATGAAGCGCGTGGCCGTTGTGACGAAGGAGATGAAGAAGCTTGTGAAATTACAGGCCGAGTAATTCTGATAACCAAGTGTTATGAGCTGCCGAGATCGGGTCTTAGACGTCTTTGTGACGAAGGACTCGAAGGACTATGAGTTCGACGACGAGTACATTGGGCCGGTGTGGTCCGTGGAGGTCGAGGGTGCTTCGGGGAGCGCGGTCGCGAATGTGGTTAACACAGATACCGAGTGGGTGACGTGGTGCGACGCACGTTCCTTTGACGGTGCATCCTCTAAGCTCGATGAGGGTGACGTCATCCGCATCGGGAACACGAGTTCCGGTGGTTACAGTGACTATTGCACTGTGCTCGAGAAGCGGCTGTGTACGCAGTTACAGAATGCTGCATACAATCCAGAAGTTGACGAGTTTTCGGACATACCCCTGCGCCTGGGTGGTCAGTCCACCACCGTTCTGCAAAAAGCAAAAGTGTTCAATAAGGAAACTGGAACTGTCACCGCTTCCATTAACCAAAGCGCATTAACCAAAACTGTGGATTGGTCAGACCCGGACGTCTTTCAAAATGACTCTCTCGTTTCGATCGAATCTGCTATGGATAACACTAAAGGCATCTCCAGGTCGACCCTCTATTATGTGGTGAACAGGGCACAGAAGTCTATACAACTCTCGCTGACGAAAGGAGGCCCAGCAATCACTTTAGAGGCTGTGGATGCGGCGGCTGCCGAAAACACAGTCGACCTCTTCCCGCGGTCAATTACTCCCGGAGCAGCATACACATCAAAATCATTCTACGCGTACCGCATAAACTTCACCATGAACGTGACGAAGATGCAAACTCACTACTTACTTGAAAATCTTGTCGATGATACAGGGTCTAACAGTGTTGCAACTTTGAGGGCACGAACAAAGCTACAATTTCGCGCAGACCCAATGCCTGGTGTTGAACAGATGTACTACCCGCTCTACCGGATCAAGACGTGGCTGACGAATTCGGGGCTCGTCGCCGCGAAGCTCGATCACGGCGTGAAGGCGCTCAACTGGATCAAGCTCGTTGGCTACTCCGTCTTCAACAAGCGACAGGTCGGCTTCGCACACACGCACGAGATGATCGGCGACGACTGGGTGGCGCTGCACATCGACGAGGTCCCCGGCAACGTCGTGAGCAACAACCAGTGGGCCAACGGCGCGTTCGCAGTGCTGCACGTCGGTGGTGCGGACGACGCGAAGGCGGGGGCGGTCGAGTACCACGCGCACGACAACCAGGGTCTCTTCTGCCACTACTTTGAGAACCACAACTCGACGGTGCGCAACCTGAACATGAAGTTCCTAGACCGGCAAGGCAACCCCGCACACTTCGGCAGAATCCACCTTTGGTTCAAGATGTGCGTCGCTCACGGGTAATCTTTCTGACGTTATGAAGTATTATGGCACCCGCCGGAGCTGGAATGGCCGAGACACAGGGACCTAGCGCAATGGGACTCTACAATGGGCACTCTGGTGGCGCTCAGCTACTGAGTCTTGGCACTGCGGAGAACCTGCACGACTACGAGATGGCACAGAGGCAGAAGATGGTGCCGCCGACGGGGGGAGCGGACATGTCACGCCCTGCGGGTGCTCCGGAGTGGTACAACTATGCTGGGATGCAACCGGCGAAGTATTCGGTGCCGAACGAGATGAAGGAGCGAATGGTGGCGCGCGCGGCGATCCGGAATGCGGCGGCCGAGGAGGGCTCTTCTGCGGTGCCGCGTCCGGATCCGATCCAAGACATGGAGGTTGACTACCTGCAGACGATGCAAAAGCAGGCGGATCTTGCAGACTTTGATCGGTACATCAACACACTTGTGGACGTCCGCAAACCCGGGAACCTCAAATGGCTGATGGAGGTGTATCCTGAGTTTGTGCACCGCCGTGTCGCCCAGGTGCACGACGATTACGACTTCGCGATCCGCAAGCAGATGATCGACAACTGGGGCGTGAACACCTTCGACGATCTGCACTTCCTCTACCTCTGCGACCAGGGCAAGCTCGACGGGCCTTCGCTCTCGCGCCGCGTGCCGAAGGATTCCTCGTACCAGACAGGCTGGCTCTCCCCGTTCCAGTTCCACCAGAAGCACAAACCGGGCGTGCAGTTGCCGTTCGCGTCGGCGTCGTCGGGCCAGCGTCCGGGCCAGCGTACGGACTGGACGCAGTCGGATTCCGGGCAGCCGCTGGGTGGTTCGCGCGGTATCAACGAGATGGCACGCAACGTGATGAACCTCAACCCCGATCGGCGCGGCTGGGGCGATTACGACGGCTCCGGCGGGGTCGGCAAGTAATTCTAGAACGTACATTGTATGAACAGCAGCGAGTACATCGACGGATGGCGAGGAGTGTGTGTCGCGATGGGTCTCGCAAAGCCAAGTCAACGAGCCGTTTGTGCCGCGCTCACTGCCGGTGCTATCAGCTACATGCTAAAATTCCCAGGGCGCGCCTTTCGAGAAGACGGTAGCATGCGACCGCTGGACTCGCTCAGTATGGCCCCAGACGCAGCGACTTTCACAAACCACTATCTTCTGACGCCAGCACTAGTGGGCGGCCTCGTCTTCCTGGCAACATGAACGTCGGTGATTTGATACGCGAGAAGATGCAGAATATGCAGCGGTGGCTCGAAGCGAACGGGCTGCAGACGACTCCGCGCGTGACAGACCTCAGCAAACTGCAACTCGTCGCGATTGCACAAGCGATACCACCAGGGGCAGTCTCGGATCGTTCGTTCGCGGAGCTATTGACACACCCCGATGCGGCAGCACTCGCGGATTCGATCCGATTCGTGCAGGGGAGACCCGAAATGCATGATAAGTTTTGGCGGTACCTGGAACTCTTTTCTGAACTGGTAGTGTGATGGATCCTCTTAACATGGGCGGGTTAGATGGCGATGTGATTGCGGAGGCTGTAGCGAGTCGGCCGGGTAAAGAAAAGAGGGAGTCTGCAGCATCGAAAGTGCGAGCAGATACCGCCGCGAAGAAAGAAGACCGTCTAAGCACGGCTAGAGCACCACCACCACCCCCGCCCGTAGCACCAGAGCCCGAAAAGCCGGTCGACAAGTCGGTATTGCTCGACAAACTCGGCGCGTACAGAGAGCGTTTCCCAGAACTCAAATCCCGGAACAAGGTCAGCGCGCGGAGCTCCGCCGAGGAGATTGAAGACGAGATCCACTACATCGAGAAACAGCTCGGGGGCAAAGACATGAGCCTCGGGATGACGCTCCTGATCGCGGCGATGGCGGGGCTCGAGGAGGTGCACAAGACCTTCAACCCGCTCGGGCTCAACCTCACTGGACTCACGCAGGTTTCGAAGCAGAACGCCGACGAGTTCACGCCCATCATCGACGAGCTGATGATCAAGTACGGCGTCGGCATGTCGCTCGGCCCCGAAGCACGTCTCGCACTCGCGGTCGGCACGATGGTGTACACTGTGCACGCGGCGAATTCGGGGGATCCACGGGTGGCGGCGGCGATGGCGGTGATGCAGAAACCGAAAGTGCCGACCGTGAACGACCTTTAAATCTGAAGGGGGTGTACTATGTCTTATTCAAGCGCAGCACAGGTGGACGTGCATAACCAAATGACATCTCTGGAAGGTAACAAGTTTGCCAAAATGACAGGTAGACAGAGACACGAGGAGCGTCGCAAAATCTACGCCGCGCCCACTTGGGAGAGAGGGATCGTTGTACCCCCGGGATCAACAGTTATGCAACCAGGAGATGTTCGACCACACCTTGTGCATAAATTCCGTGATAAACTCGGTGGGATGGGTGGGGCACGTAAGCCTATCAAGGCGAGGGAAGTAAGTGTGCCACTCGTAGGGAACGTAAGTTTGCCACTCATAGGGAACAAGTATTACCGAGAAGCGAACACACTACGATCTCTGAAGTTGCCCTTACCCGCCGACGCCACCGTTGACGAAACGTGGGGGAAGGCGATCCCTCTGCCAAACGGAGCAGAAGCACTCGTGGTGTCGGGTCCAAGCACGTGGGATGACTTTAAGGCATATGTCGGGTCCAATCTACCCGACATGCCATGGGAAAACGAGCAGGTGATGGACATTCTGACCAGTCGTAAATTTGGTAGAACCGCGGCGGCAGCTGCTCTGGCGGCGATGGGTGTGCCGGCAATGACGATCGCCACACTCGTCTTGGGCATACCACTTGCAATCGACGCAGGCGATACGCTTGATACTGCTGGTGCTGGACTCAAGGACGGTCTTGATACTGTTGGTGCTGGACTCAAGGACGGTCTTGATAAGATTGGTGATGGTATTCGCACTACTCTTAATAACGTCATTGCAAGTATGGGTGGCGGAGGCGGCGGAGGCGGTATACGTGGCGCCGGGGCTGCTGTAGAGGCAGGCCTCACCGAGGGTCTCGGGAAGATCGGTTACGCGATCATGTTCGTCGGTGGTGTCTGGGTTGTCTACAAGCTAACGCGCTAACGCAGCGGCACACCAGCGTCTAGTATGGCGTCGATGTGATCTACGAGCGTCTGGTTGATTGTACCCTGTAGTAAGCGATTGGGGTGAGAATACGTCGAATCTATAGGCATGTCGAATAACTCCGGAAGTAAGACACCACCCGCCGTATCATCACCACTCGTGGGTAAGCTAGTGTCGTCTGTATTGAAGTTCGGAATTGCTGGTACCAAGGGAGCATCTGTTTTGAAGTTCGGGGTTGCTGGAGGGTCCGGGGCCTGAGCTGCCCGTGCTGTTTCCGCCCGAATCGCCCGAAGTGCTTCCACACGAAGTGCTTCCACACGAAGTGCTTCCAAATGGTCCACCAGTTGTCGTTGTAGATATTCAAACTCCTCGTTTACCGAACGTCCGCCGTGTCCTTCAACCTGCTGATCACCGTGCTCTGGATGTGCTCTCAGATCGGCAGCTATTAGTTCAAGACGCGCAACCATCTGGTACAAGTCATCGTTCGCCCGGGTAGTATCCTGTTGTTGCAAAGAGTAAGTGTGCCACTGTCGATACACTTGCTGCATTTGAACAATTGAATTCTCCATCTCAGCTGTTCGCAGCATTGGATCATCCGCAAGCAATCGATTGGCAGTATGCACTTGATTATCAAGTATGTGCAACGCTGCCAACCTTTCTGATGGGGCCAATGCATTCCATTGCAGCTGCCGCCAACTGCCAAGTGCTCTGTTTAGAGCGTCTTCCTCCTGATGCTGTGCTGTGTGGTAGTAAGACCATTGCGAACCCAAACGAGCGTATTCCCCTGCCAGGTGGGTCAGTGCCTCTTTTCGTGCATCTGTGTACTCAGACCGGTTAGTACGAAAGTAGTTGAGTATCCCCCCGAACATGTCCTGCACCTCCTTTACAACCGACCATTCAGTACGTGGGTTGATGTTCGCCACAAGTCTTTCCGTGCCGGCGATGAGCTCATCAACTCGTGGATCGTGTCGAGTCGTTGCAGTTGTAGTGCTTGGCTGATTCGTGTAATTAAACGCATCGTCACCACAGAACAGAAAGCACCGATGTGTATCTACTGTTCGTTTAATCTGCCCCGGTCGAGCAATCGCGCCGGCTGTAGCATGCCCAACCCCTCCTCCGACACCCGCCCCCGCAATGCCTCCTATGACCGCGCCAACCACTCCACCAAATGGACCGGCGGGGGTGGCAAACCCAATTTCGAATCCCTCCAATGCCCCCCACCAACCCCCCATGATCCCACCTCCGACACCACCAGCGGTCTCACCATGTCGTGCAATTCGCTCCTCGTTGTTAATTTCACCCGTTCCATGTTTAACTTCTGTGTCGATGGTTCTGGCTAGCCAGTCCGCAACGTTGAACCACGGCATTGCTCTTCGGAACAAGCTCATGGCGCGCATCCTGTTTTGTGGCCCAGAGTCGGGGGGTCTAGGGGTATGTTGAGACGCCGGGTTTTGAGCAGTAGTAGTAGTAGACCTCGCTGGATTAGGTTCGCTTGTCGGCCTGGTGTCTGTTCCGGGTGTACTTGTTGCTTCATTTACCCATGGATTCGACGTCGTACCCGTTGGATTCGCTGTGCGTGGATTGCTCGTGGTGCCACTACGGTCAGCTGTGCTACCAGTAGAGTCTGAGTCGAACCTGTAACCAGTATCTGGCCCTCCAGCCCCAGCCCTATTTCCGACCGCCCTTGCTGTGGCTGCCGCACTGAGCCACGCACGCTGGGCGGCTCCGCTTGTCGTCGAAGTTCTCGCACCTGACGCACCGCTTCTCGCACCCGACGCTGAAGCGGGAAATGCTACATGGTTAGTCGGCAACGGTAATGCACTTTCAGGCTCAAAATATGTATCCCCGAGTCTTGGGAACAGTGTAGCATGAACGTTTCTTAAATCAGTAGCAGTCGAGAGAATCGACCGTTCTGCCGCACCACCGGCCGCCCTCTGCAAAGCTTGAGTACTTGCTGCTGGTACAAAGAAGGTAGGCCTTGATGACGACGTACCCGCCGCCACCGCCCCAGTGGCCAACAGCCCAAGTAGCGCTGCAAACGTTGCCATAACTGCTGATACATTTAGATTAATTTCTTGTGCCTCTTTAACTATGGGAGACTCCGTTCACCCGCTCCCCTACGCACAGCAGCATCTCGAGTGGGATGCGCACCACGAGCAGTACGTCGACCGCGAGGGTGCTGAGAAGGACCGTGTCGACGCCCACGCGAAGGAGGTGCCACCCCCGGGCCAGCGCGGCTACCCAGACGTCTACGTGAACGGCGACGTGACGCTCACCGTCGACCCCGTCAAGACGCAACACTGGATCCGCGACGACTCTCACGCGTGGCGGCATGCGGCGACGGCTCATCGTGGCGACGTGAAGTTGCACAAGGGCGTGATCGGTTCGATGCAGGGACTCGTGCAGCAGCAGTATGCGCCCGAGACCTTCATCCCGACGAGCCGCCACCTCGACGAGTCGCTCAAACTGACGCCGCGGTGTGTGCAGAACTCGACGCGCGGGAAAGTCGGCACGAGGGGCAACCCCGGGAACCCAGCACTGAAAGGACAACTGCCGATCTACTCGCAGCTCATCTGGCAGAACAAGCTCCCCGAGACGACCGACTGGCGAGTGTGGCGGGATGTGTGGATGGAGAACACTCACCTCAGCCGGAACCGCGCGTTCGACTGTGACGGCATGTGTCGTTAAATCTAAAACAGTCGCTAAGATGGAGAATGCGGCCTGGGCTCTGATCGGCCTCGCTTCGGCGGCATACATCACGCAGCGCCACGCAAACCAGAAGACGCCTCTGCCCCCCGTGCCGAGTGCGCAGAGAGAGGTGGATCCGACACGCTGGCGACACGACGGCACGCAGCCCTACAGCTCCAGAGACGGAAATCGCTCAATTTCGCAATCGGTCTTCGAGGAGGAAACGGAATTGCGAGATCTGCTCGCTTTCGCCTAAAAAGGAAAAAGGACACTCAGGTCGTCGCAGTGGCACTTTGCAAGCACTGCATTTTCTGACGACAGCACAATGGGAAAGCGCAAACTGCACACGGGGGTCTTCTACCAATGCGACTGGACGGGGTTTCCGATGAAACAGGTGTTCTGTTACATGCCCTCCTGGTCGAACTGCGGCAAGTTGCTGAAGAAGGGCTCCTACTGCAACTGGGAGTCGGTTGTCGCACACGCGGCGCATCTGCTCGCACGAGAGGGGATCACCACCGCCGAGTACGCGAAGGTAATGGACCACATCGAACACGTGACGGGCACGGTGCCGACGGTCGCGCCGCACTTCAGCGAGTTGGCACACACGACGGGCCGCATGGATGTGCAGACCTTCCACGCGACGTGCGCAGCACAGGAGAGCCCCGTGATGGGAGTCAAAATCACGCCACAGGGGGAAATCTTCGAGCTGTTGCTCTTCCCGGAAGACGGTCGATTTAACTTCGCAAAGTACCTACACTCCCCCTTCAACTACCCGAGCGCGCCCTCCACCTTCCACTCCATGCGCAAGAAGGGTGCTTGCAAGATGACCGAACGGGACCTGGGCGTCTGGTACTACGCGACAAAGGAGTTACCTCACAATGCGACCGCTTCAAACGTCTTCAAGATGCAGCTCTACGGCGACGTGCTGCTCGTGCAACAGTCGCGCGAAGCGTGCTTCATGCCACGGGAGCGCTACGTGAGCTTCAGCAAGAACCACTTTGACGACGCCTTCGCGAAGAAACGCAAGCGTTGCGCCGAGCCCCCCAGCATGACGACCGAGGCGTACGCGGCGGCCAAGGACGAGATGCAGAAGGTGCTCAATCTGTACGAGCAGAAGGTGGCCGAGAAAGCGGTGGTTCCGAAGGACGTCTCGAAGGTTCAGACGAAGGTGCCGACGTCTCTGGCAAAGAAGGTGAAGGAGCGGGTGTGTCAGGCGGTGCAGATCCCGTCGGAACTGCTGTGAGCGCGTCGAACTGATTGCCGGTGTGCACGTCGACGGGGTGCTCGGTGATGGAGCGCGCGCGACAAGTCCTCTTCGGCTGCACCCAGTCGTCGGGCGGCGGCGGCGGTGCACCCATGAGCCACGCCTCTCGACCCCAACTGAAATTCGCCTCGCCCTGCTCCTCGATGTCAGCCCAACTAGGCGTGCCCGGTTGGCGTCGGAGCAGCGGTGGCGTCGCCATCACAGTAGATTTCAGAATTAAGTCGCGCGAGCCGGTCAGCCAGTGGGCGCCGCGCGGGGTCCGTCGGTGCGAGGTGCTCGATTTCTTTTGCGACCTGGTCCCGTATGAAAAAGATGATACCGTGCGACCACCACTTGTCTACATAGGTTCCGTATTGATCCAGGTGGCCAATCCCCTCCACGTACATGGCTGGTTGATCCGTCAGCAGCGCGTCTGTGGCCACGAGCTTATTCTGAGTGAGTATCGACATGGAAAGAGTAGTTATGACGTGTATGACGACCAAGCAGAAATTCGACCTGCCGCAAGACGAGGTGCCGGTCGTAGTGCTCGCAAACGGACGCTACGCTTACCGGGTGAAGTGTCCGTGGGAGGGGAAGGGCGGCAAACCACTCTTCGCCTTCAAGTTCTGCTCTGCGAACGCCTATCACAGTTGGCAGGCGAAGAGCGACCCACACACGATCGCGGAGCGTCCAGAGAGCCCCATTGGTGACGAGGAGGAGGAGGCCTAATTTTCTCATGCCCACTGATGAGACGACTCCAACAAGTAAGACTCCAACAAAGGAAGAGCCGGTTGCTGTTCAAGGAGCCGGAGGTGAAGCGCGGCTGTAACTTTGCGAACACGATGGTGAAGAGGACGCCCGCGGTGATCTCCGTGCAGCCAATCGCCCTCCACAACACCAAGGGTGATGCACTCGAATCGAAGGTGTCAAAGCACCACGGTGTGAAGGATAAGGGTGCGTGGCGTTACCCGGGTGGCAACATTGTACGACACCCGGACATGAAGATCAACGGCCGCGGTCCGAACGGCCAGGGCGGCGACAGTTTCACCGGCGCATACACCGACCACAGAGACCCTTCAGAGGCGCGGCGTAAGATCGAGTCCAACTTCTTCATCACACTCAACACCAACCAGACCGTCAACTATCGAAGCCCGGAGGTGGACCTCGACGCACGCATGGCCGCGAAGAATGCATTAGATGTGCTCTCAATGGACGACACAATGTGTGCTTACCTTAAGTTTGGCCCGAAGGATGAGCATTACGCACGCGACCTGTTTGAAGACGTGATCAGCAAGGTCGAGTGGCAGGCGGCGGTGGAGGTCGGCGAGAATTTAGAGCGGTTGCACGCACACATCTGGCTGACGGTGCATCACTACAGTCAGGTGCAGGTGAATATGCCGGTGATGCAGAACCTGTTCAAGAAGCTCTACAACAACTCTCTACACCACCCGGACATGAAGATCACGAAGCGTCCGTACATCAGCGTCAAACTGCTGCCCACCTCCGACTGGGCAATGATCATAAAACAGTACATCCACAAGGGCATGGCGACTGCCGAGCCACACCCTAAACACCTCGCGACATTCCCACATAATCTGACCTAACTACAGAATGAGCTTCTTTGCCTATCCACCACTCGGTCAGGAGTGGGAGTGGAGTGCGGAGGAGGCCGAGAAAGAAGCAAAGGCATTGAGGGAAGAGTGGACGTTTAAGCATGTCCCCTCGTTTGAACTTTGGTGCGCGGTAACTTGTTATGACCCCGAAACGCCAGACGGGGGCGAAATCTTTCAAAAAATGATGCTCTGGGCTCTAACGGCAAACTCCGGTGCTGGATCATTGGACCCCATACACGACGGGCAGAAACACTTTATACCACGGGTTGGATACGCGGGTGACATGCCGAACGATACCGGTGGAGAGGTAGACTACACTATAACAAAAAGTACGAATACAGCGTTTGTACCGTATTACGCCTTCATGTCACAGTTGAAAGGGGGTGGTACCAGAAGCGCCACTAGTGGATACGTTGGAGCGTGGAATCCCGCCAGGGAGATCAGGCATCTCCAGAGTGGCAATCCGTATCAACCCACAGGCAAGGTGGCGTGGTATCGCAGCGCTGGAATGAGCACATTCTTTTCGGAAGTTACGACGTCGGATGATGCAGCGACGAACGAGTTTAGGCGATTCATGGGAGGTTGGAAGGATAATCACGACGCTAACCGAGGAGCAAAGCCAGTCATCGGCATCCGACTCGCAGCGTTCTACGGCCTCTACTTTTACGAAGACTGTGGGAACCCAAACTACAACTGGAGCTCCTGGGGACCGACGAACGTTCGTATGCGTCTGCCAAATCCGGGCTATACACGTGAAAAGGGTAAGCTTTGGGTCGAAGATAGCTTCTTGAAGTTCGACGGCAATAAGATGGTACAGCATGATGATTACAAATTCGAAGTGCCAACAATCGAAAAACCAAGCACCTGTTGGTCGGTGCTAGCTTGGCGCGAAAGGAGGAAGGGTGCAAAGAGTGGCGATGAGCTGTCGACTGTGAGCTTATTTCCCTGGGCGGGTTCAAAAGCGGAGCCAGACGGGGTCAAGCAAGGCACCGAGTTTAACTGGCCAAAAGCAGCAGACGAGGCAAAGAACATGGATGCGTGGGTGGATAAGCTCAAGGGGACGCCATGGGAAGGGCGCATGTTTGAACGCGACGACTACGGCACAGATCAGCAAGGTCGTGCATTTGGCTGGTCCTTTCCGAAGGCGCTCTGGTTATACCCACATCACGGTACACAAGAGTCCACAACAAAGCAGAAGCCACATGAGAAAGACTACAACATGTACCAGCGGTGGCCCGAGTGGAGGAAAGAGGGACATATGCCGTTAAACTTTACCCAGATCATCCAAAAGAAACGAGAGGCACTGGTTGATGCTCTGGAGCTCCCACCAAAAGACGAGGCGGAGTGGGCTCTTACGACAGGGGACGTGGCAAAAGTATCGCTGCGGCAGTTCCTCGGGATAAATTCGGTTGTGACACAGCCTATCCAGACACCGGCACCGCAGACGACCCCTGGCGTTGCAACAAACAAGCAGAAGGCCGTCGATGTGGGTGCCGATGCGGAGGACGAGGAAGATGATGAAGAGCAGAACTTGGGCGAAGAACGAGGAGAGGACCCGGAAAACACTGAGACTTCCAATCCCGATGACGGTGTAACGAAATCGGGTGCACTAGCGAACGCGATGGGTAAGAATGTGCTAATGGATGCGGGTGCAACAGAGGTCGACCAGCTTCTGAAGATTAATGAACAAACAAAGAGCCCTCTCGAACCCGGCAAGCCAAACTCGAAAAAACGCCCAGACGGCAACCACCACTTCTTCAGCGACAAGTTCGTTCCATGGTCGGTGCACGACGTCTACGAGAAACCGTATCACATGTTCGTGAGTGAAAAGCGCATGCCTAGGGATGAGGAACAAAGGTACGTGGACGAGTATAAGGATCTCTACGGCAGCACGGCGAACCTATTTTTACGCAGCGAGTACCCGGCGAAGCTTGGTGTAACGTTGGAAGGGGACGTGGATTCACGGATTGGTATGGTGAAGGTACTGAACGATTACCAGATCTGGGACTACACTCTCGACGGTCGGCACAGGAAAGTCTGGAAGGATGGCAAGTACAAAAAGGAGTTGTTTGACGCTAATCTGACAGACGAGACGCTCGCAATGTTTCATATGAACTTACGCAGAATACTCAGCATCTACCACGATACCTCCGGACCCCTGGGACTCGCCAAGACGAACGAGATCTCCGTTGCTGACAAACAACGCGGGATGACGGAGGGGATGTGCATCGCCAAGGGAAAGCACACCGGCCACTGTGCTCCAGTCAAGTACGGCTCCTGTGAAGGCACTGAACTGCTGTTACCAAGGGTGTTCCAGAGCGTGCCGCCGACATACGAAGAAGGTGTGAAGCCACGAGACAAGTACACGGTTGGCGACATGATGGCTGCGTTGGAGAGCATTGGCAAAGCACCCACTAAAAAGAAGATGAAGAAACCACAGCTGAAGGTAATCTTCGACAGGGAGGTGCCAAACATCCCCATAAACCACCTCTTTGCTCATAATCCCTTCACCACAATCACGGGGTCGCTGCACCGCGGGGATGTGCCGCTGCCTGGTACGTTCACTAATCAACCCGTGACTATCCGTTCAGACATGACCGTCTTTGAGTGGTTACAGACACCGTGGCATTACGAGTACCTGCCGTTTCAGCCAATGACATCCGTCTTCAAAGATGGCGAGACCTTCTGCGCCGGGTGCACGCGTTGCAGTCGCCCTTACTTCGAGTACGAACACATGTACTCCAGCTACTTTCTATCGGTGGACCGCACGGCGCATTGGGTGTTCCAGTACTGGCGCGCCGGCACCATCGCAGCAGACGAATCAGTTGCGCCGTTACCCTTCCACGACGGCCGGTTTTGGAGCAAGAACGAGGTGCTGTCACACTTAGCGAGAGTGCCCAAACACGGTCACGTAACGCAAGAAGATGCGTCGGGCGAGACTCCAACAGTTACAAGCAAGGGTTTCCATCTTTGGGAGACGCGCGAATTCCTACTGAAAAAGCCGATACTGGACCAAGAGTGGAAGGCGCGTAGTCATCTGGGGCATCTAAAACGCGAAACGAACCCCTTCACCTTCCGGCGTTACATCAACCACGCGTGGGACGAGAAAGGGGACTACCGACCGATCGTGCAGGGTGCGGTGAGGTGGCCTACGACGAAGGTGTGCTACGGGCACAGGGGATACCGCCTGATGCGGTCGATCAAGTTTGGGAACGTCTGCCTCGATTGTGCCTCTACGCTGGAGCTCGCGCCGGGTCTCTACCACCGCACGGGGCGTGTCACGGCGTCTGTCGGTGTCGCGGGCACGGGGCGGTTCGAGCCGGGGAAGGTGCAATACGACACCTGGTGGTTGGGTCTGAAGGACGCGCCTCTCAAAAGTGGTTTCAAATTCGACCCGTGGTTCCTCTACATGCAGACGCAATCGATTGGCAAGGCGTGGAAGAAAGGTGAGGGTGGGCACCGAAAAAATGCAGCGCACAGGCTCGGGCTTGTGGGTCCTGAACACGAAGCGAAACGGCGCGAGATCATATCGTTTGCTAAGCAGAAGGAGAAGCAGTACGAGCGCGCGTTTGCACACTTGGATCAGTCGTGGGAGGAGGTTTTGAACGAGCACCTCGAGGCGGTGGAGCAGTACACGCGCGAACGCAACTGTCGTCTCCTAGAGTACAACAGCAACAAGCAGGCGACGAAGGTGAGGAAGCCCCCAGAGGTGTACATACAGAAATTCTGGGACAGGCTGCCGAAAGATTGGAAGACAAACGAGAGCGCGGCGATGGCACAGGCCTCGAAAATCATCGACAGGTTCAAAGAGTTCCTCAGCGATTCCTATGAAGAGAAAGTGCGCCCCGAACCGTTCCAGTTGACGTGGCAGGAGGTACAGAGCTGCAACCGAGCGTTGCGAGACGCTCTACACGACGTGCACGCAATGGTAGGGCACATGCACGCCTTCCGAAGCGAGGCGAATCCAGTGTTCGATCCCAAGATGGTTCGTCAAGAGTACCGCAACGTGACGATCAATACACCCGATGGGCCTGTCAAAAACTGCCTTCGGGTAGTACAGCCCGTGAGTGCGGGTTACCTCATCAAGACACCGACGGAGCCTGGAGATGTACCCGAGGCGTTTGTCGAGGGCGGCAAATTCATTAAACGCGATTACATCCCAGGGACCGGCACCGATTGGGCGGGTGATGACTACGTGCAGAAGATGCCCATTAGTGACAAGGTTGGACATCCGACGAAATACGGGGTGATGCAGGAGCGGCAATTGACCCAATCACGGGTCTTTATCACCTATTCGCTGCATCGCGCCGTGAAGAGCGAGTTGGAGGCGCGAGCGGTTTGCGAAAAGATGGCGGACGCGGTGCGCGCACTATTCGGCCAAGATACCAACCTCTGTCGCATCGTTCTGCTGGGTGTGAAGCTGCATAAGGTGCCGCAGGATACGATCTCCTCACGTGCATACATGCCTATTGAGAAGGCGAACAAGGCGGAGAAGACGTTTTATGGCCAGAAGGTGAATGGAGTAACCGACAACTCTTACATGTACGACACTTACCAGACACACATTGAATCCGTTACGGTCGACGCAGGCGTTGAGATTGGACCCACCTACCACCACCCACACTTCCACGCTCTCGTGACGCTGAACCACTGGACCTACGTGCAGATCGACACGTACCGAATGAAGTCTATCTTGGAGCAAATGTTCAAGGGGACGCACTGGTTCTACAACGACACGTTTATGTTGCTCGATGGGCGCGGCCAGCCGTTCTATCACGACAACGAGAATCCGTATGTGGACATCAGATTGTACCCAACGGACAATTGGGCCGATGTGATCGCCGCATACGTGCGAAAGGGGTCAGAGAAAGAGAGTATCCTATCGCTACGCGCACGAACGGGCGACACCTAAAATTCCAGAGTGTGTGTGATGGAGGATCCGAAAGTGAGTGGCCACATCCACCCGCATCCCGACATACCGTCGACGCCGCAAAAGAAACCACCACTAGAGTTTAAACCGCTTCCAGAGCTGACACCGCTCCCCGCGTTTCCAGCACTACCACCGGAGCTCTTCGCGAAACCCCCGAACGACAACGAGGTCATTTACGCACTCGGGGTCTCCTTTCTACTCGGCGCAATCACGGCTACCGCGCTGGCATATTCATTTTCCAAGTCCCGTGCAGAATGAGCTTCTACCTCGCGTTGCACACCGGCGTGAATTACACAGCCGACGCGTACGATGAAGCAGCGGGGGCCATGCTCAACCTGCTCTCCACCATCCTCTCCGACCGTGCCGCCCTATCCACCCTCACACACGGAGCACCACTCACGTCCGCCAAGTCCGAGATCGAGGTCGCAATTGAGGAAGGAGAGCTCGTGGCGAAGGCGGTGCTCGATTTGGAGTGCCCCGAGAAGGCCAAGCTCGACAAGGCCAAGTTCACAAAGATGGTCAAAGGTCACGTGGACGCTGACAGGTGGCCAGCCATGAAGATCGTGAAGAAGGCCGTCGCGCCGGAATCAGTAGTACTCCCCGTGGACTGAGACACCGGGACCCCAGGCCTCGTCTTCGGCCTCCTCGTCTGCAGAGCAGATGTCGTCTTGGTGGTAGTAGTGATCTGGTGGTATGATCTGATCCACAGGGCGCGACTGCAACTCCCGAAGTCCTGCTCGGTCGTTCTCGAAGAGATCGGGCCGTATCTGCTGCAGGCAATCTTCGAAAATTTCGCGTGGCGTCTCTGTGATACCGAACGTGAACGGTACCCCGATGACGACAGGTGGCGTGTGGTGGTCCGTATCTTCGTCGTCCGAGCGATGGTCGTCGTCCCAGCGGATGCCGTCGGAGTGATTGTCGTCGTCCGAGCGGATGCCGTCGGAGTGATTGTCGTCGTCCGAGCGGCCGTCGTCGGAGATGATGAAGCCGTCCTCTTCGAATTCGTCTTCTCCCTCCTACAAAAGGCCAATTTTGGTGAGAGCAGGAGGGATGGACTCATGGCTACTGGGCACACCTCTTCGCCGTCGTCGTCCATCAGGTCCTCGCCTTCGTCTGCGGGCATGTACCAGGGACGCTTCCATGTAGAGTATCTCTTAGGATGCCGCGGGGCGAGGGGGTGGGGGGCTCGTCGTGTGTGCGTAATACCGTCTGAGAAACGAGCTCGGCGCTGGTTGCGTTTCACCTGCCGCGCTCCCCCGTCCGAGCCTTTGTTTGTGCGGCTCGGCGGTGTCTCTTGGAGAATCGAACCCGGGGAGGCCCGGTAACCCACGGGGGAGGTCTCACCACTCCGCAACTCGGTGCGCCGAGGTTTCTTAGGGGAGTGTGCCGTGTTGTAGGGATCGCCCGCATCGAAGTCGTCCAACAGCCCCGCGTGGTAGTGCTTCGAGCGCGGGTCGTCGGGCATCTCGCAGTCCCCATCGCTGTTGCGGTACTGGAAGGGGTTGATGCGGAAGCACGGGGGTAGAGAGTTGTCGTCCGGGAAGTCTTCGTAGCCATAGTGCATAAGAATCTCACGGGGATCGAACGTTGCGAGGGGCGTGCGCCAGTTGCCGTCGCGGTGCATCTGCTCCATTCCCGAGATAAACATCGAACCGGTGTCATCTCTGAGGTGGAGGATCGCGTTCGTCGCGCCGCAAAAGGGTGCGAATGTAGAATAGCCGACTGCACGGTAACCGAACCAGCCATGCATGACGGCATCGTAAAAATTGTAGCTGCCTGCATGTGGCGATACCGACTTGATGATAATCGTCTTGTAGTCCTTAAGCTCCTTCCCCCCCAGGCCGTCAACGTCTTGCCACACTGCGTCAAATTCCTTAGCCCTGAAGAAGAGCGCACGCTGACGGGCGACCTGAGTCTCCAATAGCTCTTTTTCCGGCAGCGGCACCGTGGTCTGGCAGCTTGTTTGCTCGTCGTAGAAGGTCTTGTTGATCGGGAACTCGTTATTGTCGAGATCGTAGAATTTAGCGCGGCTAAAGTGTGCGAAGTCACATTCCTCAACAGCACGGATAATGTCCGCACGCTTGAACTTGACCTTGAGGACGTTGGAGATCACAAGTAGCACGTGGTCGAGGCGGATCGCGTAGAAATTCAGCGGGCTCAGCTCAAGGTATCCCTCCGGCTTGCACTCCGTACGGAAGTTGTGCCAGTGGATCGAATTGCGGTTGTCGGCCGACGCACTGAAGGCTTGGCGGCACTTTTCGAGCGCGAGGATGAACTGATCGATGATCGAGGAGTGCTTCGTTGTCACATAGTTCTGGCGCACCGCGAGGTTACAGACGTACTCGAAGATGTTCTCGAAATCTTCTACAACCCCCTGTGCAAGGAAGGTGAGCAGCACCAGGTAGTAGAGAAGGAACCCCCACAGATTGCAGTTGCGGTTGTAGAGCACTCCGGAGCATTCGTTCACAAAGTTGCAGCAGTCTGCGATCGCCTCCTTGTCGAGTTTCCCATGTACGAGCAGCGAGGCAAAGTCCGGGAGCAGGCAAGAGACCGCCTCCTTCATTGCGGTCCACTGCGCGTTGTTATTCGCAGTCTTCGAGGTGTCGACCCCCGCCGTGTTGAGCGGTGCGAAGGTGATCAACAGGATGCGCTGCATGAAGGCGTCGTCGTCCTCATTCACCTGCACCGGTAAGGAAGGGGTTCCGGTGAGGTACAACAAGACCCCCGCTCGCGAACGGAGCTACAGCAGAGCACTACGCAACTCGTATAACGCGATCAAGTCTTCATGGTGCTCCCATCCCGACTGCGTTCGGTCCTAGCGGGGGTGTACCAGCAGGTTAGAGCTTGCGACCCAACCCGTGCGTGGTTTTTGAGTGTAGGCCATGTTCGCGCGGATCGACTTGTCGTACGTCGAGTGCGCAATGTCCTTAATCTTCTTCGACTTCTCGGTATCGGCCGCCGCTTGCGTGATGAACTCGTCGAGCGCAAGGCAGAGGCCCGATTGCGAAGCGAGGCGACAGAAGATTGCGGGCAGAGAGGACGCCTCGCCTTGCCATAGTCCACGCCACTTGAAGCCCACTAGGCCGTTGATCAGCTCGAGGCTTTCCGTTTTGCCTACACACCGCGCGGGTGGACACGGGGTGTGAGGTGCGACTTCCCCCCCTCACCGCGCGCCAATAAGGGGGTCGTCCACTCCACACCGATACAGGACAGCGTTGAGGCTCATCGGGGGGGCACACCTGTCCCCGGTGCGGTTGACTTGGCCCACGCAGAGGCGAGCCCGTGCCCAATCGCCTCGCCGTTCCAAAACTTAGACGCGTGGATCTGCATCACTGCGGTCGCGAACATGCACTTTGCCGGCATCTCGTTGTTCAGGAACATTGTGCTGATGTAGTGCTTCCACAGGCTGAAGAAGAGCGTATACCGAACCCACGGCTGTGGCACAAGGAGGACCCGCGGAAAGTCGCTCTTCGGCATCTTGAGCATCTTGTTCTTGTCGCTGTCGAAGTATTCGGCGTAGATGGTCACACTCGACTCGTCGAGCAGCTTCACGGAGCCGTCAAAACGGAAGACGCAGTTCCCCATCACGAAGAGGTCCGACTTATCTTGCAGGCCGAAGTATGTACACACGCGCGTCGGACGGGGCCAGGTGGTGCGTATGTTGTTGAGGTAGCAATTGAGCACTCCGGGGGTGAAGTTGTCCTCGCACAGCAAGAGCGAACTCGCACGAGAGAAGACGGCGCACACGTCCTTTGCGTCTCTCAGGTCACCCACCGCAACGTTCACCTCCGCCTCGAGACGGCCACAGTCTTGCGTATCGTCCACGTCCACGTTGTGCTCCGGGAGTAAGTAGAGTGTCCCCTCCTTAGAGTCGTCGATCACGCGGTGCACCTTGAGGCGGAAGATCGGCACCTCGGGCGAGTCGTGGAACTCGAGGATCGACACAACGTGATCGATCGCAAAGTTCGCGCAGCGCATCCAAATCCCCTCATCCTTGCCGCGCTTGAAATAGAGGCACAGCTCGTCGTTGATAGTGTCGAGCGTGTACTTTGCCGATGCCACCAAGGGTGCCGCCACAATCTCATCCACCTCCTCTTCATCCGCGGGGGGTTTCCAGTACTCCTGTCGCGAGAGCGAGCGCACGATCTGGTTGTCACCCACATAGATGCAGGGCGGGTTGCACGACTGCAATCCGTTTGACGTGAAAACTCTCGTCCACGGCTGGAAGGAATTGCCGAACATCTCGCCGTACTCGACCCGGATGCAGTGCTGTCGCAGCTTGAGGTCGAGGTAGGGCTTTGGGGTGCCAACACATCCGGGTTTCATGTGCCATTGCTGGTACTCGATCGGCAAGCCCCGGCACGTGAGGCGCACCGCGTAGACGAGCTCTGCAGGTTCCCCATTCTCATCATCGTTGTACCCACCGAGATCAACTGTGCACACGTATTCGACCGTGTAGGGCCACGACTTGGTGGAGACGATCTCGTAGTGGTAGCCGCTCGGGTTGATCGCGTAGCGCTTGTCGTCAAGCTCATACATCACGTACTGGTCGGGGCGATACTGGTCGTCGTTGATGGGCGGTGGCAGCTGCTCATGCTTGGGGTGTGCAATGTGCTTGAGCTGGCCATACTTCACGTGCACGAACTCGATGGTTGCACCTATGGCCTCTTGGATGATCGGGTGCTTCGGTGCATCAAGCTCATTGCTCAGGCGACCCGCCTCATCCAACGCGGCGCCGACCCAGTTCGTGAAGAAGGCGAGCTCGTTGCTGTCGGTGCCCAGAGCATACGCCACATTGCTCTCGCACTGGTTCGTCATAACTCGCTCAAAGGTGAAGAGGCCACCAGATGTCGGGGCTGCAGCGACGTCGTGCTTCTTGTTGATCGAAGGGGATGGGTTGCCACGGCCAGTGCCAAGGCGGGCACGAGTTCTGGCTGCGGCTGCACCCCCGCCCGCATTGCCACACACACCAGCACCTCTGTGGTTCCCAGCCTGGTGTGCATGCATTGTGCAAGCAGTGTGCAAGCGGGAAAGACAGTGAGACCTCTCCCTGAGACTGTGAGACCTTTTCACCAAGACTGAAGTGACTAAACACTGAGACTGTGAGACTGAGACTGTGAGACCCTTTCACCAAGACTGAGACCCAAGTGACTAAACACTGAGACCGTGAGACCCAAAGCAATGGCAGACTACCATGGCAAGATACAAATGCTGGAGGCCCTGCGCGGCGGCCTGAACCCGGAGAGGAAGGCGATGGTCAAGGGAGTGATCGCCGACCTCATGGCCCCGCTCGAGGAGTGGCCATACGATGAGCTCCAGTTCTTCCTTGGCCCGCACCTGAAGTTCAAGGGGCGCTGCAGACTTGTGTGGTTTTGGGCAGTCAATGCGGGGCCGCCCGAGACGCTGAAGAACTGGGCCAAAGCACAGCCAGGGTACCTGCGCAACGACAAGGCCGTGCTGCATTTCGCCAATCTCTTCGAGGCGTGGAAGAGAGGCGATTTTGAAGGCGACAACGGCAACCCCATGAGAGAAGCATGGTCGATGGAGCACAAGATGAAGGTGCCCGTGTACACACCCCTCTTCGCGTTCGAGGACATCTTCAGATCGTCCTTCGAAATGGCCGGCAATGAGTACTGGGACGCGCCGATCCGCGACCTCAAGGTGTACGCAAGAATGGTGCCGCGCAAGATCGACCAGGAACGCGCCAAGAGCTACGACACCTTCTCAGCGGCGAAGTTCGAGGAGCAGGTGGAGCTCCGGAAGAAGGCGGATGCGAAGAAACTCGAGAAGCGCGTCGTCGAGGAGGCGATCCAGACCACAGCGGACCCGCTCCCCCTCGCCGCCGGAGAGTGGCAAGGCGCGATGAGCATCGAGGCGATCAAGGCCTGCCCCGCGATGAGCATGACCATGGGCAAGCGGGGCTTCGAGCGCGTGCAGGAGATTGACCAGATGGAGGCCCTGAAGATCGCAAAGCCTGTCCACTTCCCGCCTACGACGACTGTCAGACAGACGGAGTCCTTCTCGACGCACCCCTTCAGAGCGTGCCTGGTCTGCTCGCTGCCGCTTCTGGAGACCCACGGGCATCAGCTCTGTGCCGAGTGCGAGGGCTGGGTTGACCATATTTAGATCCGGTCGTCACATGGAAACGGATCTTAATCGGCAGACACCACAGACTCGCTACTACCACTGTCACCATACCGGTCACGAGAAGCGCGAGGGTGTCTTCCATCGGGGGAGGGATGGGAAATTAAGAGCTTGATGGCTTTGCACATGGGACATTCGCAGAGCGGACACTTGTGGAGCTTCTGCATTAGGTCGCGTCTCTTGGGTCTGCGCATGGCGGGAACGGAAGGTGCCCGGAAGGTGCCCGGAAGGTGCCCGGACGAAACTTGACCGTTTGACGAAATTTGACCGTTTGACGAAACTTGACGAAACTGAGATCGAAATCTCCCGATTGACGAAATTTGACGAAATCTCCCGATTGACGAAACTGAGATCGAAATCTCCGACTTTTTTTTCCAGGACGCGGGACGCCATTTTCGCCGATACGCCGCATAATAGTATCTGTACGTTGTCAACTTGAACATTTCACTTCGCCGTTACAAATCTGTAACGGTATTCACCCCTATTATACTCTCTCTCTCTCTTTTGTAGAAAATAAGATAATTATAATAATAGGGCATCTAACAACGTACAGAAGCCTTATTAGGCATAGTTTGGTAAGTTTTGGTAAGTTTGATAAGTTTAGATTAAGTTTGATAAGTTTGAGATGACAGTTACAGATTAGTAACGGCGAAGTGAAATGTTCAAGTTGACAACGTACAGATACTATTATGCGGCGTATCGGCGAAAACGGCGTCCCGCGTCCCAGGGGGTGTTTCACTCACTCATTCCCGCCTTTTTTGAGTTTCGTCAATCGCCCACTTCCCGCCGACCATGCCGACCTGTGGCAAGTGCCGCGTGACCAAGGCATGGATGGAGTTCTACAAGAACAAGCGCGCCCGGAATGGGTTGCAAAGCGAGTGCAAGGTGTGTCAGAGGTACCAGACAAAGACATGGCAAGCGGCGAACAGGGAGCGCAACCGACAGTGCACTATCGCCTGGAAAGCAGCAAACCCACAACGCAACATGGTGATGCATCGGACATGGACACGGATCCGCAATGCAATGAAGGGCCGCGAGCACCCTCCACCCCTTCAGATGCTTGGCTGTAGCTACGAGCACCTGATGGCCCACCTCGGTGAGATCAAGGACGGCGACTCGATCGACCACATCATACCGATTGCACGGTACAATCTGGACGACCCTGTGGACCTGATGCGCGCGTTCAACTGGCACAACACTCAGCTGATGCCGCTCGGTGAGAACAGCTCGAAGCACACCGCGCTCCCTCCGAACGTGCTCGAGCTGAAACCGGTGTGGCCCAACTCGTGGTGGGGGCCCGAATGTGATGAGTATTTTTCCTCTTCGACTATAGATGAACTACGTGATCGCTCTGCTGTGGGCGTGGCTCGCGGAGAACCCTGAGTACTACTGCAGCTGGGTGCCGCCTCACGTGCAACTGCGTTTCAACCGCTCCGAGGCGAAGCACATTGCGACGCGTGTCGGAGGGCACTGGCGCCGGAGGGAGGGTTGGGGAAAGATTGCGTCGGCGCTGGGTTGTGTGTGCCGATTCGAGCGACTCGTGGTACCCAAGGGGCTCGGGACTCCGATGCATGCGATGCGACTCAAGTGGGACGAGGACGGCAACATTGTACCGCGTAGGTACCGGGTGCTAGTATGGGCTTAAAAATCGCACGGTGCGTCAAATGAGACGGTCCCTCACAGAGCTCATGTTAGAGTGGCTCGCGGAGAATGCCGACAAGTGGCGCCCACCTAGGCTCTACACATGGGACAGCGTTTGTCGTCGATCTTCACCCAACAAGGAGCGCACACGTAGTGACCACAGCTCAGGAGGAGTGTGCATCGTCTACAATTCAACTCCTCCGTACACACAGGACACTCCCCTAGCTTCTCATGCAGTGCATGCTTCAGACGCCAGATCTCGTTCCTTAGGTGGTCCGCCACCGGCACAACACTCGGTTCCGTCTCAACACAGAGGTTAATGACCTCACGGCGGCGCGGCATCAACCGTGTGTTAGATTTAGTGCCCGATCCACGACTCGATCTCCTCTTCGGTCACGCCGTCGAGCACGTGAATTTCCGCGTCAATGAGGGATGGGCCGCTCGTCGGGCGCGCGTCCTAAGAAGGCGGTGCGCGCAGAGGTCAAAGAGCTCAGGGAGTTGCTCGGCACGATCACATCAGACAGGTGGCAGATGGCTCAGGCAATCTTTGACGACATCTGCACACTGTGCGAGTCAAAGGGGCCGAGCTATGCACTCATGGTGCCGCGCGCGTGTGGCTACTGTCACTACTATGGCCACACACGTCAGCATTGTAAGAAGAGGCTGGCTGCTCAGGAGCTTCAACTGGACCGGGAGCGATCGGTGCTAGAGCAAATTCGGGCCGAGTGCACACCTGCACAGCGGGCGTGGATAGAGTCACTGGAGAGGATCGAAGAGCGCCGCGAAGAGGGGCAGCACATTGGAGGCTGTCTGCTGCAGGGAGAGATTGAGAGTGCAGCTGACATTGTGTGGCCATGTGACTGTGCAATGTGCAAAGAGTGGGATGCGTGGATGGCACCTCTGTTAGAACCTGCACCAGATGCTGGTTCAAGCGAGCGGCTTCTTCCAGCACACTTGCAAACTGCAGGCGCTCGAGGTGCTGCTGCTGGTGCACCTTGGCAAGCTCTGCCTCGAAGCTCTGGCGAATGAAGGTGATGTTATGCTCTGACTCCTTCCATGCATCATGCATCTGGTTGAAGAGCACCGCCTGCTGCTCCATCGTCTCAATGTAGGGCCCCAGGTCGCCGGGCGCAGGAATCGACGAGAGGGGCACGATGCGCGGGAGCATTCCCTCTGTGCTGAAAGGGGTCGCCATTGTGCACTCGCGTTGGTTTTCAGTGTGTCTCACAAATTTTGTACAGTATCTCGTTAATTGGGTACCCTACTGTACCAATTTTGTACAGTATCTCGTTAATTTGGCACCAGGGTCTCACAAAAAGGCACCAAAAGGTCTCAGGCACCAGGAGGAATGCCCATCACAATGGAGTCCTCTGACACTGAGTCTGACTATGAGCCTACACGCCAGGAGCAGACACTTGCACTGTCACGCTCTGTTGGCGCTGGTGTGCAGCCGATCGAATTCAACACCAACACTCTCTACAGGCTTGGCATCACTGGGATGACAGACAAGATCCCTCGCTCAAACCGCATCTGCCTCGAGTGCAAGGACTGGTACCACAGCTGCCCTTGTGCTTCCACCTGGACCCACCCACTGGAGTACATCCTCGCATCGACTACCCCATCGGACCAGTACATCCTCGCACCGGAGTACAGTCTCATCTCTCCAGAGGCGCAGAGCGACTTCGTAAACAGCATCAAGATGATCTACGTTGTCGCCGAGGACAGAGAGGGTGACTACACCATCTCCTCTGTCAACAACAGCACGATCACGGACTTCTTCAACACCATGAAGGGCAAGGAGATCCGTGAGATGGCCGCGCCGACCGACCTCTTCACGTTCTCGGGTCGGCGCTCCAAGGCCCAGAAGCTCGACCCCGCCCTCCTGCCACACTTTGCGATTCTGCCGGACTACTTCGAGAAGTACCTTGACATGGGCGAGCTCTTCCAGGGGCACCCGCTCTGGATCATCTGGCTGGAGAGACCGCGCGACCACAAGATCAAGGCGTTCTTGGCGGCCGTGCACTCTCTCCTCGGCATGGAAGAGCGCGACCTCATCATCAACCAGTTTGCGTTCGCGGGCTACTCCGAAGCAGTGAAGAACCAGTCGCGCCGGTACAACGGAGTCGACGTGTGGCAGAAGATCCAATACGGCACCGTGTTGCTCATCTTCGTGCTCAAGGGCGAGCTCCGCCTCAAGACGGCTGGCAAGGGCCCGCTTCCGATCGTCCGCCGCGGCCAGGCGATCATCCTCCCCTCCAAACTCTACAACTCGGTCGACACAGCGGGGCACGCAACGACCGTGACGGTGATCGCGTAAATTTCGAACCGCAGATCATATGCCGCCGTGGAATGGCTTCCTGGACGACCACTACTGGTCGATACTCTACTTTTGGCCCTCTGTCTTTGGCCTCTACTGGGTGTTCACACGCCGTGTCGGGTTGGGGGGTACGGAAGCTATGGTAATCATCTCCGCTGTGGCCGCTGGGTGGTGGCAGGAGCACCGGTATGAGCGAAGGAGATACCTGCATCACTTGTATGAAGGCCCCATGTCGTTGATGCCGACATACTACGGCCCGGGGTTTGGGCCCCACTTTGATGATGAGCCGGTGGGGACAGGTGACGGTTCGGTATCGTGGCTGTTCCGTCATGACGGTACGTAGCCTTTATTCCAAATTAGGGTAGATGAGTGATTGGAGAAGACCCTTAGGTTGGAACGCAAGTACAGCGTTAGGTGCCGCAGCGCTCTATGTCTACCTTCAGCATATGCGCAGTCGGCGTTATCTAAGAGAGGCTTCTCAAATTGCAGTAATGGGTGCCGTCGGTTCTGTAGCTGCTAGGGTGTTTGACGCGGTGAATGGCGACATCACTGATTCCCGAAGCTTTTGGGAAACGGCGCGCTATCTTTTGGCCACCTACGGTGCGTATGAAGCGTACCAATTGGTCCGTTTTAACTTAGACGCGTTTCGTCTTGGGGCATTCCGCTCAGTTAATGTAGCTGTTCACGATGGAGAGCGGCTACGTCCTAACAGTCGGCTGCTTCTCGGTAGTGATTGGTGGAACGCGGGTGCACTCTTTCCGGAAGTTAGCATCTCGGGGCTAAGAGAAGTGCGGCTGCTCTTGGCTGTGATGGCTGCGGCTCTGTTGGCCGAGCGCTTAAAACTGCGTCGACAGTTGAACATCGCGCCTCTGCAATGGCTAGGTTTATACAGCTTAGCAACTGAAAGGCCAGTCACAAGATCTCGCCGCTGATCTGCCTTTATTCCAAATTAGGGTAGATGAGTGATTGGAGAAGACCCTTAGGTTGGAACGCAAGTACAGCGTTAGGTGCCGCAGCGCTCTATGTCTACCTTCAGCATATGCGCAGTCGGCGTTATCTAAG
>Ga0209337_1000253_pt1 | contig 42567 bp, 30 predicted proteins | sample LinPmetageLP53_FD_184044 | JGI IMG/M metagenome (GOLD analysis project Ga0209337, IMG submission 184044) | Marine viral communities from the Pacific Ocean - LP-53 (SPAdes) (version 2) | ecosystem: Environmental > Aquatic > Marine > Oceanic | place: Pacific Ocean | collected 2010-02-08
TATCATCTTCAATCATTACTGGTCTACCACCATCATTTGGTACAAAATCTGTAGGTAATATTTTAACTATTGTACGACTAGTTTCTATAAATGAATTTGCAGTAACAGTGCCACTTGCACTTATATGGCTTGAGGCTGTTACATTACCTAGTAATGAAATAGGATTTGTTGATTTTCCAATTCGTATAGGATAAGTATTAGCATTACCTAATACTATTGAAGTACCATCATTGGTTAATGCAATATTACCATTAGAATAAAATCGATCAGCATAAATATATGCACTTGAACTAATATTATCTGAGGCTGTTATTGGAGTTGATATAGGTGCACCAAATTCCATGTAATCTGATGAACCCTCAATCAATTTTATAAAGTCAGTACCCCCTGCGGTTAATGTCATCTGATCGGTGGTAGGAAATGAAATTTTTGTATCTGTATCACCACCATGTATAATATCATCACTTATAGTTAATGAACTTAATGTACCTATAGATGTTATATTTGTTTGTGCTGCCGTTGCTAACGTACCTACTAATGAATTTGCTGTAATTGTACCACTTGAACTTATATGGCTTGAGGCTGTTATTGCAGATGTAAATGTCGTTAACCCATTTACTTCCGTTGTTGTTGAATTTAATTCAAGACCTCTATTTCCAGCACCTATTTTTACTTCACCATCATATTTAATTAAAAGATGGGTTCCACCAAATAATGCATTTGCATTATCTAATTTTAAATCACCGTTCATAATATGAACATCAGCATTATTTTTAATTTCTAAAGATGCTGTATTACCTGAAGCTAAGTATAATTGCCTGTTAGCTGAAGCAGCAGATCCAGTCATACCAATAACCATAGCATTTGCAGTAACACCTGTTAGAGTAGTACCATCAGGCCATTTGTCTGCATCACCTGATAACCCTATCACACCTGCTATTCCCCCACCATCTTGTTTAAATGACATAAATGGATTATCATTTTCGTCATTATTATCAGTGTCGGCTTCTAAAATTAAATTAGCTTCTCCGTCTGTACCTGCTGTAATTTTAACTGTCTGGGTGGAAAAGGTGGCTCCGTCATCAGGATCTAAAGATAACATTAAAGTGCTGCCACCGCCATCTTGCTTCTTTGATGCTCTAAATTCTAATTTACTACCAACAGCAGGAGTACTATCTTCATGGTCTTCTGTTGCAACGGCTCTAATTTCTGCATTATCATCAGAAGCACCGTCAATATCAGTAAATACAATTTTTGCAAAGTTTTGACCATCTACTACTGAAGTGTCTGTACTTTCTACTCGAAGCTGGCCAGTAGCTCCTCTTGTTGTAAGAGTAGAACCATCAAAAATTAAATTAGCTTCTCCATTTAAAGAATTAGCATCAGTTGAGGTAATTACTCTGTTATTAGAACCATTGGCTAAATCAGTTAATGTGGTTCCCCAAACTCTTGAATCAATTTCATCTGTTTTAATAAATCCATCTGCATCTTTTATTAACACAGAATTATCTACTCCTGCTTCTAAATTTGCTTTAAATTTATCTGTAGTAATAGTACCACTTGCACTTATGTTACCTGAGGCTGTTATGTTACCATTAAACGTATGAGTATCGCTTATTGCATCACCAAATATATTTGAACCTTCAGTTTTTATTATAGATGCAGTTATGAATGATGATGTAAACTCAGTCGTAGTTATTCTAGTAGCTGTTAACTTAGTAGCTGTTAAATTAGTTGCTGTAAAATTATTTAGAACTTCTGATCCAGAGCCGTAATATAATTGACCATTATCTAAATTAATTGCCAATTCGCCATCGGCTAAGGTGCTTGGTACAGCTGAACCGGTACCTCGTTTTATTTGTATTATTTGTGTCATATAATCATCATTTTATATAAATATTCATTAACTAAAGTAATTAATATAATCTACAGAATCTGTTATTAAACTCTGTTCTGCATATACTTCTTCATGAAATTTAAATTCAGGTTCCGCTGAAGTTAATTTTACTTGGTAACCTTGACCTGGCTGCAAATCGCCTATTCCGTTATAACCAAATTCAGGTAAATAAACTGTACCATTATTAGCTTTAAAAAGGGCAATTTTTGAAGCAATCATTTCATCTGTAATTGTTTCACCTTGGAACTCTTTAAACATTGAAGAACTTACTATAGCTGATATGGTATCTACAGGATTGAATCTGTTAAATCCAATTATATTCCAGCCTGCAACTAAATCAATTGAGGTAGCTTGTACAGCGTCATGGAATAATTGTTGTCGTTGTTGAACTGCTGCATTTACTATAGCTGCATTTTGTCCTAATAAAGGAAAGTTTATAGTCATTGGAAAATCAGCTTTTATCTGATAACCTTCACCTGGACGTAAATTAGTACCAATACCATCAAAACTAAATTGAGGTAAGCATGCATTTCCTTGAAAATCTTTTGCTATTATAAGTCCTTGATCAAAAGTTTGATCGAGAGAATCTACACCTAATCCTTTTGTAATAGTCTCACCAAAGCTTTGAGGAAAAGGAAATGGCCATCCTAATATATTCCAACCAGTTGGTACTTCTACTCGAAATGATAGTCCGCCAGCACCGTTATATAATACTGGATTCGCGTATGAATCTACTGGATCTGGTGGAGCAAATTCAATTGTTTGATTTCCTGCAAAAAAGTCTCCTAGAAATAAAGGTTGAAAAATGCCTTCTGTAAGTAGAGTTGTTCGTCCTATATAATCTGATGCTGCGGCTGATGCAGAAGGAGTTAAACTGTTGCTGCCGCCAAAATCTGGATCTAATTGTGTTAAAGACATTAGAATGCACCTCCATCAATTATACCAGTCATTGCAGTTAAACTTCCAGTAAAGGCAGTTGCTGTTACACCACCATCTACAGTTAATAATGAATTGCTTACTGTATCTGTTCCTATTGCTACTTTATCTTCACTCGCATCAGTAAATAATAAATGGCTATCATTATCACCCGCAACTCTAAAATCTATCGCAGCATTACCATTATTTACAATAACATTTAAGTTTTGAATAGTTAATGATGGATGGCTATGATTTGCAAAAAATTGCCAGTAATCATCTGCAACAAGTGCAAGTTTTGTATTTACTCCTCCGATCACAGCACCACTTCCAGTTAAAGTAATATTATCAACTGTTAAATTACCTTCAATAAACATATTACCTGATGCTGTAATAGTATTAGCTATTATATCTCCGCTCGCGCTTATGTTGCCGGATGCTGTTATATGGTTAAATGAGCGATCTGTAGTAGATTCTAATGATGTCACTCGAGTTGAAAATGAACCGCTATCTGTTTTCAATGCAGTTACGCGAGTTGAAAATGATGCACTTGGTGCAGTAAATGATCCGGATACATGTGTCTTTAAAGCTAAACCTGATAAGTCTTGATCAGAGTTAGTAACTTTTGCGTCATTCGCAGTTACTCGCGTTGAGAACGAAGCACTTGGTGCTGTAAATGATCCAGATATTGGTATGGCAATTTGTGCCGAACTTGAAACAATATTAGCAGGAAGTGATGTTAAAAATGATCCGGTTTGAGAATTTACTATAAATGATCCAGTTTGTGAATTTACTATAAATGATGCGGTATCTGAATTTTGTATGTAACTGGTTAAATCTTCATCTCCGGTATTTGTTCCTGACAAATTACTTGCAACTATCGTACCAGAGGCTGTTATGTTACCTGATGATGTTATATTTCCTAAAGTTTGTAGTGAACTTGAATATGTACCATTTGGAGTACTAGCCGTTCCTTCTTCTAATGATGTCACGCGAGTACTAAATGATGCACTTGGTGCTGTAAATGATCCAGATATTGGTATGGCAATTTGTGCCGAACTTGAAACAATATTAGCAGGTATTGTTGCAATAACTCCAGTAATTCCACTACCATCTCCTGACATTGATATAGCCGTAATAACACCGCTAGCGCTAATATTACCTGATGACGTTATATGATTAACTACTAAACTAGGAGTTGTTATCGATCCTCCTCTAACAGAGCTTCTATTTACACCAGTTCCGGCATCCAATTGGCCGGCATCGCTTAAAAATATAGATGAAGCTGAAATTGCGGCAGAAGCGCTTATATCACCTGATTTACCAATTTTAAATTCAACCTTACCCGCGCTGTTTTTAACTATAAGTAAATCTGGATCTATATATGCTGTTAAATTACCATGTTGTCTAAATGGCTCTCCAGTAAGACCACTAGAACCGTAATGAAAATCTGTAGTTAGCTGTAATCGAGTATCACTTTGTATACTATCAACAACGTATGTTCTAAAAATACTCGCAGACTGCAATCTTAATGCATCACCAACATTGAGATCAGTTAAAAATGAAGTTCCAGATCCAGTAATGCCTGGATTTTCTGTTGATCCGGATAATGTTCCAACAAGCCTAACATTGGCACCTCTACCGCCAATTTCTACACTTCCAGATAATGCAATTTTATTAGAGAAAAAATTAATTGAACCAGATGTTGGATGTATTGTTCTAGCTTCAAATGCGGCATCTGCAATATTATGTATACGATATGCATCTGTATATAATTCGCTTACCCCATTGTTTGTATAATGACCAAACATGCGAGCAGAAAATATATCTACTCCTTCAGATCCATTAACAGTTTTATTAGTAAAAAATATTGGCTGCTCATTATATAAACGTATACTACCAGATACTAACATATCGGTACTAGAAGTAATATGAGATAAAATTGTGCTATTTTTTACATTTAAATTATTAATTATTGCAGTAGATGCTGATACTACACTTGATGATATAATACTAGCAGTAATTGATTTAACATTTTGTATATCAAATTGTTTAGCGTCCATAGATGATTCTAAATCTCCGCTAAAGAAAGTTAAATCAGAATTTAATGCAATACGCATTCCGGCTCGTGTTGCGGATTCAGAAACTGCCACGTCAAATTTTGATAATTTTCCACCGCCAAATACTGCATTTTGATTAGAATCACTGCTATCAAATCCGACATGAATTTGTTTTCTATTTGACGGTCCATAAAATTTATTTTCAAACAAATCAACGTGATGTATATACTGATAAAATGCGTTATTATCGGAGACCTGTCCACCGCTTACTTCTAAAAGATAATGTGAATATTTACTTGCAGTTGTAATACTAGAAGATATATATGAAATATAATATCCACGAAGTCCATTATCTTGGTTTGTTTGTATAGAGCCTAGGCGAGATTCATGGTCTGGCATATATACTCCACCGACTTCATAAAATGCTGATGAAATAGGACTTGTTCCAGCTTTAGTACGTGTATTAATGTTACTTTCAGATGCAATTTTAAAATAATTTTCATTATCATTACTTGCATATAATGTTATTCCATCTGGGTAATTTAATTGATCATTTACTGATGGTGCTGATGCCGTTGATATGCTATAATATACGCCAAATTCATGCAATCTTACTGGATCATCAAATGAAAAACTATGTGTTGTAGTATCTGCGGCAGTCGGTGATTCAAATTGACCGTAACTAGAAAGGTCGGGAAATTTTTTACTTACTCCGCCATTAAATGCAAATATATTTGCGCCGCTCCATGAACCATCAAATCCTACATCTGGATAAAATCTTGTACTTTGATTAACTCTCGGGTTTAAATTTATACTAGCAATTTTTAAAATATTGTCAGAAGTGTCTTGAAATCCTCCAGAAGGAAAATTAATTCTATATATTTTATGTCCAGATGAATTTGCAAATGCAATATTACGAGATTGATAACTAGATTCAATTGGAGCCTGCGATTCTTGATATTTGAATGACCAATTAGGTTCTACTCTTGAGCCACTAATTAACACAAATCCGTCTTCTGTGCGTTCCGCATTGCTACCAGTAATATTATACTTAGAATCATTTGATCCGGAGACTCCAACTTTATTATGACCAAAACCGGATTCAAATACAATATCTATATTATTAATAATTTGTGAACCTATAGATGAGGAGTCTAAAAGAAAATCAATTGAAAATCCGGCTTCTGAAGCTTTAAATTCGGTTGGTGGTTGTAATTGATTAAATGTTCCATCATCATTATCAAACATACGTTGATATGAATGATCAGTAGGATTGCCATTATTAACTGCATCATTTTTTATAGCATAATAATGTTCTGGCCCAAATTGATATTGGGCATGTATTTTTATTTTAGCGCTAGCAGTTGGTGCTAAACTTGCAGTTAAATTTGATAAATCTAATGCAGGTAAAGAAACAAGGCTAGCTGCATATCTTGGTCGAGAAAAGCTTCCAGAAACATCATAATATGATGATGATCCTAAATGTATTATATGATCACGAATCCCTACGGATGATGATAATGTTAATCCTTTATTACTTATATATTCTAATACATCTTCAGAATCAGTTGGCGTTAAAGTAGTTTCTTCATAATAATCATATTCAGCTTTTTCAAATGCTTCTGAACCTGATGTTGAAAATAAAGTTGTAATAATACCTGGTGAGGCGGTAGTTGAATTAGTACTAGTACCTCCTGCAGCTGAGCCAGTTGGTCCTATATATCTATATGCAATTAACCATAATGGTAAATCTAAATTATTTCCAGAACCATCTTTTAATTCAGTATACGAATCATTTGATCCTAATCCAATTTGAATAGTTCCGCCGGCCGGATCAAATGAATATCCTCCATAAAAAAATGAACCGTCATCAGCTTCTTGGCCATTTTGATTTAATTTTTTAGAAGTTCGTGGAGCCAACAAAGTGGTTGTTGTATTAGTTGCAGTTATTTCTTGCGCATAATCGGCACCAAAACCGGCAGAATATAACCAATTGGTTAATCGCAATCCTTGTCGGGCAAGTGCACCAGCTGATTTTATACGTAATGGATATGTAGGTGCAACTACTGAATCTTGAAATGTAAAATCTGAATCTGATGTTGTAACATTTATTTTATCTCTAATATCAGACCAATCTAATGCCATTAAAAATTGATATGATGTAGACTGACCAGATGTTACAGCATCAGGATCGGCTAATAATGGTATTATTACTTTTTCTACATGCTGGAATCCTGAGATTTCATCTGCTTCTGGCCTTTCCCCGGATTGAAGAACGCCATCAGCATCTATATATGAAGTTGCAAAACTTCCGCTATATAAACTTTCTAATTTTTGTGCATCTGTAAATGTGCCAGAAGTTGTTCCATCTGCCAATGTTGAAGCAGCATTCCATGTACGTATTTGTTTTATTTTGTTATCTAATAAATTGTCTTGTGATACATTAGGTAAATTTGATAATAATCTATCTGAAAATATTGGATGTCGCGATTCAAAACTTTCACCACCTGGATTTCGAAAGTCTGCGGTATGTAATATATTTGAAACGTGCTTAAAGGATGCTGCACGTTTTTCGCGATCTTGATATGCCATTTTTTATTTACTCATTTTTATAATAATCGAGATTATTTTTATTATTTTCAAAATCTTTAATTGTTAATTTTAATTTTTGTGCCAATGATTCCCATTGTGGATAGCTCATATTACGCGTTAAATAAAAATTATCTAAATCTCCTAACGTCTCGCCATCATTAATTAAAAATTTAACTTCGACAAATTGTTTTTTAAATGCAATGTCGATATTTTTGTCACTATTCATAAGTTTCCTTTTATATTAATAATTATCGATATACATAAATTATACCGGTTCTATACCAATACCAGTAATTACTTTATCAAATTCAGATTTCATACGTATTCTCATTAACATAACCCCGCCGGCGGCAGATGGATTGAATGATCCCATATCAATTCGTATACGGTAACCGCCTACTATTCCAGATCCATGACTATATGATCTTACTTGAGTAAATGCACCAGCCGATTCTAAATGAAAGTTTCCAGCATCTTTTTCCATGCATGCATTTTGCCAATTTATTCCTGGTTTAGCATTTGAAGTAGAAGTTACATTTGTTATTGGACCCGGTGTCCTAATATCAATACGTAGATCTCTGTCATCAATGCCTATACCAGAATCTGAAACATCATCCGCTGTTATTTTAAAGTCAGATTCTTGAACGCCTAATACAGCATCTGGTGTAGTACCAGTACCTGGCGTATACAATGTTACATAAAACTGTTGTCCTCCACCAGTATTAAATGCTCTATAAAAATATCTATCACCTGATAATGATGAATAATCTGGGGCATTTGGATTAACAACTGTATAAAGTACTTCATTATTATTTTCATCAACATAATTTATATCTGTATAATTAATTGATGGGTATGCTAATCTGCCATCGTAATGTACTTGCAATTCTGATGTTCCTGACAATGTATCTGTTGATGTAAAATCCGGGCCAATATCAATATCTGAATGTAATGCAGAATTAACAATTGATTGGCTTAAATGTCCTAATAGCCAAAAATCAAGGTATCCTTTAAGATTATTTGCAAAACCAGCTTGTCCTCCTACAGTGTTAGTAGATGTACCATAATTTACGCCAGCATCTTTATTAAAATTAAATGAAGCAGACATTTCTATACTTGAACTGTTCCATCTAAATGATTCGGCAAAAAATTCTTCAAATTGTTCTGTTGAATCAGGACTTATTATTTCAAATGTATCTGTTATACTTGATGTATTTATAAATCGACCAATTGGTAGTCGTGCAATAGATGTATCTAAATTCCATGAGTCATTGCCTGATAAATCACGTTTATAACTTTGGAATGCTAACTGGTATATTTCGCCTGATAAATTTGATTCATTTGTTACAGATGTAGCATTAATTTTTAAATTGTTAATACTAGCAGACATTGATGAGCTAGGAGCAATATTAAAATCAAATCCATCAAATTGTAATCCATTTGCAGATGCAACTGTATGTATTGTATGATCTAGAGTTGTGCTAGTAACACTTGCGGATGCTAATGTTAATGCACCTCCATGGGCATGTGATGTACGGAATACAGGATCGCTGGTATTAATAGTATGTCGATATGTACTATGTGCAATATTACGTATTCGATTTTTTAAACTAACCAAGAAATCTGCTCCTTGCTGAAAGAATGATACTCCGGATAAACTAAATGTTGGTTCGCTATTTATAACATCATAACTTAATGTAGGTGACCCGATCATGCTTGTTGTTGGTTCTCCTAATATTCCATCATCGTAATACCAATCAAATGGTTTCCAACTTTGAGTAACATTGGTATCAATTGAATGAGAAAATTCCAAATTATTATAACCATGTGCTAATTTATTATCAATTTCAATACGCGCACTCCATCCTTGATAACCATTTGAATGATATAATGGTCCATTTTGTATACTTTGCGACACATTATTAAATGGCTGCACAGTTGTTATAATTAATCGACCTTTTCCTGCATATGGTGATCCAAATGATGCTGTCCCACCACCAGTATAGTTTCCAGATATATTTTGTTCACCTGCTTTATCTGATGTTTCAAATTCTGTGCTTAAATTATAATTTATTACTTCTGAGCCGTTAATTTTAACAATTAGCGATCCGGTATCTCCAAAATTAAATAATCTATCGGTATCACTATAATCACCAGTAACGTCATAAACAAATGGTGTAAATGACATGCTATAATTTGTTGATCCAGTATGAGATTGTTTTGTCATTATAACATTTGTAACATCTGTTCCGGCGGCATGTCCAGATTTATAACTATATAGCCCAGTTGGTAATGATGCTTTATACATGCGTCTCGGATTACTGTTTATTGGCGTAAAACTTATTCCTGTTGATGTAAAAGAATTACTATCTGTATCATGAGATGTAGCTGTCGACGATCCCCAATATTTATCCTGCATTGATTGTGGTCTGGTAGGAACAACGGCAAATGTATATGACTCATCTGATCTAGATGATGATCCATTACCAGATAATTGTCCAGATGCGGTGATATTAACAGTAAAGTGTTCTACTTTGGTAAAGTTATTAATATCACTACTAGCTATTGTTAAAGATGATGTACGATCCGCAAATACGGTTGATTTGATAGGGCTAAATGATAACTCACTATTGTTGTTTGTATCATAAAATATTTCTACATGATTAGGAAATCTTACATGTGATTCTGATGTAAATGTTATCATACTAGAAGATATACCAGATACCAGATCTATTTCAATATCATTATTAGCGTTATATGTTACATAAGAAGGAAGATCAATACTATGAGAAAAATCAGTATCATCAGATGATGAATTTGGTAATACTATTATAGATGCAGTTAATGGTGGATGTGCAGTTATTGATGCGGATGCTAATTCAGAAAATGATATTACGCTACTTTTAAATGAATGTGATACTACAGATGCAGATATTGAAAACACAATATCAGTTTTAGCAGAATTTGTTAATTCTATTGGCACAAATGACGATGTATACGCAGTGCTTTGCGATCCATTAGTTATATACCATGATGACGTCACAGAACTTGATATTTGAGATGATCCAGTATGCATATTAAAAATAAAACTACCAGAGCCTTCAGTAAGGTTTGGTGTATACATTCGCACTCGTTCTATACCTGCATATTCATTGTTATTGTTTGCACTAGTGCCCCATAAACTTCGTTTTAAAAATATTCTGTACCATCGATATTTATTGGCATTTGCAAATGCTAATGTACGAGATCCGGCGACGGTATCAGATGCTGCATGCAGACCGCTCCAATTAATTCCATCATTACTACCAGAAACGCGTGGTGCTTTATGTCGAAAATTAGAATTATTGCTTTGCCATCTTAAAAATACTTCAGATATTAACACCGGGTCTTGAAAATCATGATCCCATGTTAAATCAGTACTGGTCTGATAAATGGTTGCAGCAGATTGTCCAAATCTGTTATTAGAACTGCCCCATCTAACTCTCCAGTCAGTACTATAAGAACTACCAATTGCCCGGTATCCGTAATTAGTACTGTAATGATGAGATGCAGTTACTCGGCTTGTATTTAATGCAAGTTCTGAAACAGTTCCGTAATCAATTACTTCAGAATCGCTAAATCCAGTAACTGTAAATGTACTTCCAGTGTGAAATGGTCCAAATGGCTCATCTACGTTTGCTAACAATCTCATACTAACTAATTGATTACGTGACAATGTGTTTGGATATGTTATATTGATTAACTGATCTGTTTCAGATGATGTGTTTCCATGCAGTATTGTTGTTTCACGAGACGATGTTCCTTGCATAGAACCAGAATTAGTTTTTTCGACTTCAACACGTATATTAGAAATTTGTGTCGGTGGTGTATCATTTACTGTAACTAATGCGTTATATACAGATCCAGTTTCAATACCATCAGATGTCAAATTATTTAAATATACACCAGTAGTATTAGATCCAGTATTAGCAGATGCAGTAAATTTATATGCACCAGGTTCAAATGTCAATCCTCCATACCATGATGATGTAAATGATTGAGTAAACAAATTATCAGCATTTAATGCGCGCATACTAGAATCGCTAGATGTTTGTTGACTACCAGTATGAAATTCAAAGTCAAAAGAATGACCTTGTTTATCAGTTGCCGATACACGTGTTTTGAAATGAGAAATTCCTAATGGTTCAATTACTTTTCCAGTAATTCGTAATCTAACTGCTGCACTTCCACTCCATATATCTCCTATCACATCTGCCTGTGTATCTGTTAATGTTGATGTTTCGCCGTATAATATAGTAGTTGTACGTGATGATGTGAATAGACTAGAACTGTATGGTGGAGCTTCTGCTTCTACTCGTAAATTTTCTATTTCTAATGGTTTACTTGCACTTACTACAAAATATAAGTTTTTAGTTCCATCTGCAGTCTCTCCATTTTCATTGGCTGGAGTATGAGTAACTTGACTAGAGAAAATTTGGAATTTCCAATAGCTTTCTACATCACCATCGTTACGATAAGAATATTCCAAAGATTCTGATATCCATGATGATGTGTAACGACTAACTATACGATGTCGCTCATCAGATCCGGATGTGAATGAATCTAATTGAGCTGATGCCGAATGACTAAATTTAATTGTAGTATTAGAAATACCAGATCCTCCACCATTACCACTATTTCCCATATAATATCTTATAGATGATGGGTGATTTAATGGACCTAAAGGTTCTGTAACTTGAGTTAATATTCGAAAACGTGTCACTGCATGTGGATGATAAATATTAGGTAATCCACTACCAGTCAATCGAGTTAACGTTTCTCCATATAATATCGATCTAGAAATTGCTCCAGCATTTGCTTCTATGGTATTTTGTACACCAACACCAGATTCACCATACGTTTCTGTTTCTATTTGATAATTAGTAATTTGAGTTACATCAGTATCTTTTACACGTAACTGTACATATGCATTTGAATTTACAGAACTAGATACATTTCCATTTTCACCAGTTGGGGCATGTGATAAAATAGGTTTAACATTGTATGTTGTTTGAGAATTATTAGCTGCTGTATATGCATGACCTGTCCATGATGATGTATATGATGTTATTAATCTTTTTTGTGCATCACGTTCTTGGAATGTTGTAACTGCAGTACTATTACTTACAAATGATAACGATTCTATATTAGTAATTGAGCCTCCATTATGTTGCTGCTTGTTTACAGATGATGGGTTATGTGCTGGACCTACCGGTTCAATTATTTTAGCACGTATACGTGTACGAGCAATAGATTGTGATGCAAATGCTGATGCACTTATATGAGCAGCAAAACTAGATGAATTTACAGTCAATGCTCTATTATAACCATATAACACATGACGAGTTTCTAGAGAAGCAGTACGTCCGGTTTGATTTAAAGTATTTGAAGCACTAAATCCAAAATTTTCAATTTCCAAAATTAAATCTGTTACTTGAGTTGGTGCAGTATCAAACACTTGGCATATTGCATTATCAAATGTCCCTTCTCCTGACAATCCATTTTCGTTAGAAATTCCAATTTGCTGAGTTGCTCCGGTCTTTGGCTCAAATACAAAGGATTCATTACCATTATAATTTCCGGCATTTAATGTCAATGATCGGCCAATCCATGATGATGTATAGGCTACAACAAATTCACTAGCAGCGTTATAATTAGATGAACTTAATTCAAAATTTGGTGATCCAGTATTAGCAGATAATGTAGACATATCACCATTCCATGTTGGTGTAACTTGCACTATAGCATGTGCTGGTCCTATAGGTTCTATTACTTTAAATTTTACTCTACCTCGCGATACCGAATGGGATGCGTAAATTGATGACGATGGATGTCCATGGAAACTAGATGAATCTGCTAATGTATGATGGTCATCGCCATATAATACTGTACGCATAGCTGAATGAGATCCAGAACTATCTGCTCCAGAACCACTATGACCATATTCTTCAATTTCAAATTTAAAGTCAGTTATTTGAGTTGCCGCAGTATCTGTCACTGTTACTACCGAATTCAATATTGAAGATGTATGAAATCCGCTATTATCAATTGGTGTATGTATAATACTACCAGATGAATATGACCATTCTGTACTTGAATTAGCTGCTACAGGTAATGCTTGCCCAATCCATGATGATGTATATGTACCTACAAATCTATGCTGGTCATCATATAAAAGACTAGAAGAATATACATGAGCTGAACTAGCACTAAAAAATATTTTAGAGCTTATATTTACCTGACCAGGAGCTGTCCATATTTTTTCAAATAAAGAACCTGTATGATGTGGTCCAAATGGTTCAATAATTTTAGCACGAATTCGGAATTGTGATACTGATTGTGATGCAAATAACGATGCACTTGGATGTGTAACAAAGCTCGATGAATTTGCAACCGTTGTACGATTAATTCCAAATAATACTTTACGTGTAGTTGCAAATGAAACAGAACCACTATATCCAGATTCTTCTGTTTCATATGATATATTACTAATTTGAGTAGGCGGTGTATTACTTACTGTTACTTCTGCATTCGTTGCTGCATCAACAGTTTGTCCGGCATTTGTATTTGTATTAAATGTTGGAGAAAATACGTACTTTCCTGGATTAAATTTAAATTCGTGCCATGAAGATGTATATCGTCCAACTAATCGATTTTGCGAATCATATGCAATTGTTGCAGATGATGTTTGAATTGATCCAGTATGGAATGCAAATGTATGAGAATGGCCACCTACATCAGATGAAATAATAGATGTGACATTTGTATGATGTGGACCGAATGGTTCAATAATTTTAGCACGTAAACGTAATCTTATAATAGATGCACTTATATATTCTGCAGATTTTGTAAATCCTTCTAAACTAGATGTTTCTGATGATAAAAATGTTTGAGTATGTCCATATAATATACTTGCACTTCGTTGATTGCTTCCAGTTGTAGTTAAAAATGATCCACTTTCTACCTCAACAACAATATCTGAAATTTGTACGTTAGGTACGGCATTAATAGTTAATACGCTATTTGGGTTACCAGATTGCATTTTAAAGTGATCATGATCACCATGTTCTATATAATTTACATTATCTAATTTATCAGAAGCGATGCCAAAATGAGTTGTTTGTGGTCCAAAAATAAATGGAGTAAATCCAAAGCTTTGTGTAACTGTTTGGATGGATGAGTCTATTGTTGTTGCATATCTGGATGCGGTATTTTGACTTCCACTAAATCTAAAATATTTAAATGTTTCATCTCCAGAATTGACAGAGGCATTACTACTACTCATAATTCTTACAGTAGTAAAATGTGTTCCGTCCGCAGAATATCCGGCCGGTTCATCTATTTTTCCTATAACTGAAACACGTATTAATGATGATGTATACATTGATGCGCTTACATGGCTATGAAAACTTGATGTATTTTCTAATGTAGTTAAATTATCATATAATATAGTTGTTTCATAATTATTAACGCCAATTCCAGTAAATGATCCAGATTCTACTTGCAGTTGCATATTATGAATACTAGCTGTAGTTGGTGGAACAATATCAACGTCAATTAATGCACTAGATGAATTAGTTTTTAAATTATTATCTTGAAGATATACTTCAAATTGTTCTGCATACGTTTTTACTGTATCTGCCTGCGTTTGACGTAAAGTATTGACCACATTAAAATTGCTAATACTAGCAGTAAACACTAATGACTCACTTGGCATTGCAGTAGCCTTAGGCCCCAAAGTGCCGGTATCTGGATCTATCGATCCTGATGCTATAAATTTAACATTACCAGTTGGATCAATTGAATGATGTTTTATTAACAATGAATAACTAGCGCTATCCGCGGTCACTGTAATTGGATCTTCTGTCAATCTACTAGCAGAATATATTCTAATAAAATCATTTTCATTTACGTCTTCCGAACCAGTTAATCTAAAAATACGAGTGGCTGTATTTTCATCATGCCCAAACGTTATAGTAGCTGTATTTGCAACTTCTATTTCTGGTGCGACATTTACAAATCCTTTAATAAAAATAGTAGTATAAACTAGTTCTGTTGCATCAGTACTTCCAGTATCAGATGCGTATACAAGATATCTATGCACACCAGGAGCTAAATCGTTTGTAAATGGCTGCAATCCATCTGGATCTCCTGCACCTGGAGTATTATCTGTTGCAGTATATGAACTTAATCCAGAAGATTGTAATTCTTTAAATGTATCAGTAATTTTTATAAATGAATAATAATTTGGCGTAAATGCCGCAGAATGTGTAGTTTGTATAAGTACAGGATATGCTGTTGCAGCTGCTTGGCCGGAACTTAATATAATAATTTGATCGCCGGAAGTAGGAGGTGATCCGGATATAGCAGAACCTGTACCTGCAAATAATTGTGCTTGCGCAATTCCAGTAAGTGCGCTACCATCTCCAGTAAATGATGGTGCAATAATATTACCAGTAGCTGTTATTGACTGTGATACTTCTAATCCACTTTTAAATACAGCTGTAGATCCTGATTGCACAAATAAACTACTAGTATAACGATGTTCGCCTGCCATTATATATTTTCCGGATTAATTATCACAGTTGTTGCTGCTATTTCAGTTCGCAATGAGGCAGTACTCATTGCTACTAATAAATATTGATGTACCCCTGTACCTAGAGTTTGTGTCAATGAATTAACTGAGACTAATCCATTTTGAGTTCCTACATAATCTGACACTTCTTCATAGCCACCTTCGGTCATTTTTAAAAATGTATAATGATTAGGAATACCTGATGATGCAGATGTTGATAATAATATTTCATGTGATCTAAAAGGTTCATCGCGATTTGTGGTTTTACTTCCAGTTACCCATGGAGCAAATACTGGTATTCCTTCTTCAATTGATGCAGAGCCAATAAACAAATTAAATCCAGTATCTCCTGGGATGGATAAATTTGATCCATCTCCAATTAATTTTGTCGCAGTAATTGCATGTGAACTATTTATACTACCATTAATATTTATTCCATTTTTAAATACGGCAACTGATCCAGATTGAGTAAATAAAGAACTTGTAATATTGTGTTCTGCAATGAATACAAATGGAAATGGTGTGGTTGGAATATAATCTGCAGTATATCCAACTATTGGCGCACCTCCTTGCAAACTATGTTGATCAACCCAATTGCTAGAAGAAGGTGTATCTGATACCGAGCCAGTATAAAAATGAAGACCAGATTGTGTACCTACCGAACCTGTTAAATATGCTCTTACATCATGATATGACCATCCTCGGTTATATTGCATTATAGTTGCTAACCACCCAGTTGCAACTGGGGTCGCGGCACTTGTTCCATCGAAATGCCGATCCATAGATTTAGTAGCAAATCCTGTATAACTTGAATCTGATCTAGAAACTGGTATTAGGGTGGATGTTCGCAAAGGACTTAGTATGCCAAAACCAGTTTTTGTCATATCTTGGCAGCATGCTGCCAATGTTGCATCAGCTGGCATGTATAAATCTACTCCAGGTCCTTTACCGCTATAGATTGCAACTCTTTCTTTACCAATTGATCCAGTAGTATAAAATCCTAAGTTTCCATAACTTGGTGTTTTGGGTGAATTTGGGTTGCGTGTTTTTAGTCCATTAAATGGTGGAATTGCACCTGATATTGGATATCTAGCATTTGCTAAACTAAAACTACCAGTTTGTAATTCATTATCAAGGGCTCCAACTGTAATGCAAGGATATTTTACATCTTGCATACTATGAGATGTCCTTAACGCATAATTTCCATATTGATTTACGCCGGCATGTGCAGGAAATCCTCGTCGATTAATTGATGGTAGGATATCCAATAGATGGGTACCTGACTCATAACCAAATCTATCTCCATATGGATCATCTGAAGATGCTGATTCTTGACTTACTGAATATCTATTATCAAAATTTGAGTCTTCAGGTCTAAAAATATGTTGATGTTGATTTCCATTGGCAGAACAAAGAAATATTGGACCAGGTTGAACGTTGCCATCTGTATCTGTATACTCTTTTAACATTTCATCACTTGCCACGGTAAATTCGGTAGGAAAGAATTCTACGCAATACTTGAACATTGAGCTTAATGCAAAACGTGGAAATGTATTTTGTACACTTATTTGATTACTAGGATCAATTCCACCACTAACAATATTTTGAAATCGAAAATGTGATGCAGATGTTGCATTCATTGCTAGATTATTTGATAATGGGCTAAATCTAGTAGATTTTAAACTCCAACTATTTGATAAAAGAGTAGGATTTTTTGTTCCAAATTTTATATTTTTAGGTTTAAATTGATGAAATATTCGTATCATGTCGGCAAATATTACTTGACTGGAGGGTTGCCATCCACCTCCAAATGCATCAAGAGCTCTTTTACCGTGTAAATTTATAGTCCACTTATTAGAATTGTATGCCCAACCTTGAGTTCTACCATATGCTAATGCAGCACATGGTGTTCCGTGTGTAGCATTATCATGAAGAGGAATTTTTTGACTACCGTAGGCTGCTTCTCTTTTATAGTTGACCAATCTTTGTAATATACCTAATGACGCAGAAAATGGAAATTGAGAACTACGCCGGCCGGTATCAGTATTCATGGATACTAAGTCGCCAGCAGGAATTCCTCTACCCCACCAATTTTGAGCTACTGACTCAACAGGAACTCTAGTGCCATCAAATCTAGTTGTTAATCTAGTACTAGGTTTTGCATTAAAAAAATCTGGATCTAAATAATATGGGCCATCTAAAACAATATCTAATATATCAGAATATCCACTTCCAGAATAAATATTGGTATCTCTTAATGCATTACCTCCAATATAATCTATAGGATTCACTGCATTTGTAACTCCGGTATTAATAAATTCAGTATGGCCGGCCCATACGCCCCCATCTACAATAATTACATCTACATCTTCTCCAGCGCCTTTTTGTTTTTGTCGCGACGTAATTGGTTCATTAAAATCTGTATTTGATTCAATCCATGGATTAATTTTATGCATCGGTCTTTTAAGCTGCCATGTTGCTTGATTGGTTGATGTTCCAGTTAAATTAATAAACGACGATGAATTTGGTATAAAAAGGCCATCTTTACCATGTTGTACAGTATAGGTGTCTCCATCAAAATCAAAATCTTGTAGCGCTGTAACTGTAAGGTTAATCTTGTAATTTGACTCAAATACTCTTTGATAGTTTTTTATTGGTAAGTCATATCTATTTTTTAAAGTAGCTGTTGTACCATCTAGAATGGGACCAGTTTCTTCTATTTGTTCTGGAGTTCGTTCCCATGAACTAGTTTCTTCTGCTGTCGTTGTTTGCACTCTATACGATTCATGCATATATACAATTCTTGGATCTGCTCTTAACGACGCTGCCTCTTCATCTGTTAATTGAAATTCTCCTCTAGTTCCGCTGTATTTTATGTCAAGTTTTTGTTCAATTTGCCGAGCGGGTTCTTGTAATGTTTTTGCTGTAGGTTTAGAATCGGCCGCGGATGTAAGAGAATTTTTTAATTCGCGGTATTGAGCTGGAGTATGTGTTCCTAATGCATAAGTTTTTATTGACATACATCTTACATTTTTCTAATCATTGCTTTAATAATGCCGCCGTATAAATTTGTTTCTAATGACTGGGCAATTATTTTACCAAAAAGTTTTTGTTCATATATATGATCTGGTTGTACAGCTTTTCCATAACCTAATCGATCACTTGTTATAATATAATCGCCTTCATGTATAGGACCATCTACTAAAACAGGTTCGGCACCTAATATAATTGGATAATCACTACCAGATGATACTATACCCATAACTAAAGGACTAGCTTGCTCATTGCATGGTACCAATTGACCGGCTTTTAAGACCAGTACAGTACCTGTTTGTAGTTTGCTTATATCTTTAGTTTCTAGATTAATTTCATGTATTCCACCAAAGAAAGTATTGGTCGCAAATACTGCATTCCATTTTTTATCAGCTGTACCTAAAGTATACTCATCATCAGTGTCAGGCTTTACATCGCTACCTATATTTTCTAAATCAGTACCACCACTTACACCACTACCTCCTCCGCCGCCATAGCTTCCGGTATGAAATATTTTTCCGGATGTGGTATCATACATTAATGTTTTAAGACTAGCATTATTATTAAATGAAGAACTAAATATTAATGAACTACTACCACTTATATCACCTGATGATGTTATCGCAGTAAATATATGATCAGAGCCAGATATTATTCCTCCCCCAATATTTTCTTGCACTTGGGATCCAGAAATAAATCCTTGATTTTGCCATGAACCTGATATCGCATTTGCAAGTTGGGCCGAACCTGATATTAAAGTGTTACCTAATTCTGATTCTGTAGTTGTTATTCGTGTTGAAAACGATGCACTATTATTTGTTACTCGAGTTGAAAATGATGCACTATTATTTGTTACTCGTGTTGAGAAAGAACCACTATCAGATTTTAAATTTGCTACACGCGTTGAAAAAGAACCACTATCTGTTTTCAATGCAGTTACTCGAGTTGAAAATGAGCCACTATCTGTTTTCAATGCAGTTACTCGCGTTGAGAATGAACCGCTATCTGTTTTCAATGCAGTTACACGCGTTGAAAATGATTCACTTACATCACCTATTGCTCCAGATATTTCAGTTTTAATTTGACTCGAACTACTTAACGCTCCTTCAAAAATACCATGAAATGACGGTGCATGTACACTTCCTGTTATTAATAATGAACCAGTAAATTGATGAGTAACTTCTGATGGCATTGATCCAGAACCAAAAATAGTCGATCCGGATCTTACTATAATATTATCTTCAAATAACGCTAAACCGTTATAAGCAAAAGTTCCATTTACTCTTGTACTTTCATTGACAAGCAATTGTGAGGCTGTTATTCTGGATGATGATATGTTAGAAAATACAACATTTGAAGTTACATTAACAGCTTGGCCAGTATTACCTTCTAATGATTCAATACGAGATACAATTGATCCACTATCTGTTTTTAATCCAGTTACTCGCGTTGAAAAAGATCCACTATCAGATTTTAATCCAGCAATTCTTGTTGAAAAAGATCCACTATCAGATTTTAAATTTGTTACACGCGTTGATAATGAAGCACTATTATTTGTTACTCGCGTCGAGAAAGATCCACTATCAGATTTTAAATTTGCTACACGCGTTGAAAAAGAACCGCTATCTGTTTTCAATGCAGTTACTCGAGTCGAGAATGAGCCACTATCAGTCTTTAATCCAGCAATTCTTGTTGAGAATGAACCACTATCTGCAATAAGATTTGATGCAATTATATCTCCGCTAGCGCTTATATTACCTGAAGATGTTATATTTCCAAATAATACATTACTTTCTATTGTTGCTTTAGTTCCTACAATAACTCCTAATGCAGAAATTGCTGTTGAATTGCCAAGAGATTGTAGCTGATTTGTCGACAAATTAGCTGTATTAGTTGTTATTTGATTTGAAAATGATGCACTATCTAATTGTAATTCGTTAATATGCGTTGAAAATGATGCACTATCAGATGTTAAATTGTCAATACGAGTTGAAATTGAACTACTATTGAAAGTAATACGATTTGATAATGAGGCGCTAGTAGCTGAAAATGCTCCAGATATTGCAGATGATAATTGTGATGATGCTGTGACAAATAAAATGGCTGTACCATCTCCTGCCGCAAACTTACCATTTTCTGTCTGTACTAACTTTTGGTAACTTTCTTGTATAAATTGGCCTGATAAATCTTCGAGAGCCATCTACATAACCTTATTTTTTATATAAACCTTTGAGAACACCTTTTATAACGTCTACACGATTTGTTTCAGTCAATGGTTTATATCTCGTATATGTCGCAACTATTTTGTTTATTCTATCTTTTTTAACACTTAAATTATTAATATTTATATTTTCACGTACTAATAATTTTAATATATTTTTAACATGATCAACTTCTTGCTCTGTTATTATTTGTTTTACATTTGATACTTTAACTTTATTTTCTATCATGATAGGTCGATTTTGAGACTGCACTTCTACAGTTACTTGTTTACTAGCTTGTATATCAAATTCAGATTTCCATGGCGTAAAATATGTATCTTCTGCAATGACTTCTAAACGTATATTACCTTTAGAACTTTCATCAATTAATCCTTTTAATTTACGAATAGGAATTTTACATTTTCCTTCTGCAGAAATTTGTCCATTAAACATTAAACTATATTCTGACGTTTCTACTACTAATCTAGCAGTTGATTTTTTTAAACTTGCGCCTTCTATTTTAATATCACATTCAAATAGTTCTGTCTTATCTGTGTATAATTTATACATGTATATTCTCCACTGTTAAATCAATTCCTAATACTTCTTTTACTACCAATTCACAATCTTCTGCGGTTACTTTAATATTATCACGAATAGTTTTTTGTCCAGAATATGTCTCAATTCCTTTTACTTTACAAACTAATTTAATAAATCGTTTTTTATCATTATCTGATAATTGTTCTACATTCCATGAAATTTCATCACCAGATGCTCCTTGAACAACAGATAATACAATTCTGACATCATCCCAAGTATATTTAGCTCCTTCTGTTGGTGCTTTACTCCATTTAAAATCAGCTTTACTCCATGTTATTTTATCACCTAATGCCATTTTATATAAATATACTCATTAATGATAACCATTCAATAATTCTAACAAATCGTCAATTGCACCATGTCGATGTGAATCTTCTAATACAGTTTTATACACATATTTTGAATTAGTAAGTTTTGACATATCATGATATGCAGAATAATTTTTATCCTTTAAATCAATTTGATACGAATCTCCACAAAAGATCATTTTAGAATCTTTACCTAAACGGCCAATAGCCATGGCTAATTGTGATCTAGTAAGATTTTGAAATTCGTCGACAATAACAACTGCATTATCAAAAGTACGTCCACGAAAATGCGCCAATGAGCATAATTCAATTTTTTCATCACGTTCCATAGTTTCTAATTTATCTGGTTTATTATATACCTTTCGCATATTAGACCGGATAGGTACTAACCATGGTTCCATTTTTTCTTTTTCCGAGCCAGGTAAAAATCCATTATCTTCTGTTGCAATTGTTGGTCTAGTAATTACTATTTTATCATATTGCCGTTTAAAAAATTGATCTAATGCTATTTGAACTGCTAACAAAGTTTTTCCAGATCCAGCTTTACCTACAATGAAGTTAAATGGATGTTCTAGAATTTCAGCTTTTGCTATTTTTTGTTCTTCTGATAATGATAATGAAAACTTAACTGCACCTTTTGGTGGAGTTTTTTCTGTATTTGCCTTTGCCATCGCGTGACCCTTTTTGTTAACTTATTTATATATAAATATTATATGCCAGTGAAAGAGCCGGTTTAATCCGGCTTCACTAACAACTAACAACCCATTACTTGCTCTGCTACCATTTGTCTCCAATTTGGAAAATTCATTTGACGAATTCTAATTGCTTTAATTAATGAACGGAAATTTAATTCAACAGCATCAAATTTCTTAAATGCAGATTTCAATGCACTTAAAGCTTCTTTTTTAATTTTCATATCATTAATTTCTGGTTCAATTACCGGAAGTAAATCAGTCATTCTTTTTAACATTTGATCCGGAGTTAATGTTATATCTAATACAAATGCACGACTACGTATTGCACTATCTACTTTTTGAATTGGTAAATTAGATATAAAAATTATCTTACCAGTAAAATCAAATGATCTAGGAAGCGCGTCACCATCTCTATCCTTAAGAGGTTTAGCTGACATCCAACTAATAACTCGTTTATCGTAACTATCTAAAGCTCCTTTTAATAGGTTAACACCATCTGAATCTTTAAATACTGAATCACAATCATCAAATATAATTAATTTATCACTATTTTCAAATAATGTAATAAACATACCTGCTGCAGTACAACGGCCTTTTACATGAACAAAATCAATTCCTTCTTCAAATCCTACTTCATCTAATGTTTTTGTAATATTAAATGTCTTTCCTAATCCTGGCATTCCGGTTACAACTAATGATGGAGAAACTCCGGCTGCTACCATTTTTGTCAAGTTATTCATATCATCAAACATTGCCGATGGACGTTTCTTTTCTTGGAAAGTTTTAAAATTCATTTTCATGTTTTTGGTTTTTTGGTTTTTAGCTATACGCATATCTCTATCTTTTAATTACTTATAATTAAAGATAAGGAAAAGATCTCACGCTACCAAATCTTTTTACAGCTTTTTTTAAAAAAGTCCAAAAAAAAACCCTCCAAATTAGGAGGGCTTTCAATATTAAATTAATTTAAATACTATATAGTATCTAAACCAGCTACGAATACTTTACCATAGAATTCAGGTCGAACCATTTTCTTAGCATATCGAGTCATAACACCTTTACGTGGCGTAAAGTTATCTGGATCATATACTAATGGAGTCATGATTAACGGAATATATGGAGAATAAACAGCACCTGTTTCAAGGAACTGAGATCCACGGTATCCTAATAATATAGTATTTTCAGTCATATATGGATTTTTATAAACTTGGAATCTAGAATTAATAGATCCAACTTTTTGTACACCCATTGCAAACTGCATTTTATCACCATCTGTATCTGCAGCATATCCTGGAATTGATTCTAAGATAGTCGCAATAGTTGGAGAACATACTAGGAAGTTAGCTCCACCTCTCAACGTTAATTGGTGAATTTTATTTGAAACTTTTTGTATTTTAGTTCCTAAAGTCTGGAACCAAGTTCCTTGGTTATATGCTTGAGCCGTTGCATTTGATTGATTAAATGTATTTGATGCGGCATCAAATTCAAACCCAATTTTTGCTGACCATCTATCAACAGTTTGAGCATTTTGAATTAACATGTCTAAAATTTCTAAATCAATTTCTTGCGAAACATATTCAGATAACATGCTAGTCAATTCTGCTTCTGCATCAATTGAATGATACGCATTTAAATCTTGAGCAAATTCTGGAGTCCATACAGCTTTTAACTTACGAGTTTTGGCTACAATGGCTTCAGATCTCATTTCAAGATTAATTTCCGGAATATCTAACTCAGTAGAGCCATTTGCAAATTCGCCCGGAGCTTGATCTTCAAAGTCACCTCTAGTAATATCATTAGGTTGTTTAGCATATGCTACTTCAAATCCATCAACTGCGTCACCTTGCCAACTAGTTGCTGCTCCTACCTGTGCTAAGAACAATGCATGAGATTTATTAGGTGTTACTCTAGTAAACTCAGGGAATATTGTTGTTACACCTGATCCGGATAAGTTCCAACCTCTAACGCCATTCATATCTGGAGTATCTAGACCACCGGATGGAATTGCAATTACAGAGAACAATCGTGCATTGTTAACAGCCGATGCTGAAAATTCTGCATTATAGTTTGTAAACAAGTCAAATTGTGCTTGAGTTAATGAAGTAAGTTGAGATGTAAATGCATCAGTGATAGGATTATATGATCCAGTAGATGGAGCTGCTCCACCGTACTCACCTAAATCATCGAAGTCTTTATTAACATCATTAATAGTATATCCAAAACGACCAGGACCGTAAAGACCTTCAGTTGCTCCAGATGTACCTTTTTGACGACTTGTATCAGTTACACCAAATACAGAATCTTTTTGTGACTCACGACCTTGGCCTGTTAAAAAGTCATTACCTGATTCAGTGTTACTAAATCCTGCAGTACCTTGAGATGTACCATATTTAAAGTCTAGATAAAATATCAGACCTGATGGTAAGTTCATTGGTTGTACAGATACAAAATCTTTTGCTGCAATTTCAGCAAAAATTCTACGAACTAATGGTAGAGCAACTCCTGCCCATTCTTCACCATTCTTTGCAGTATTTGTAGAATTTGCTTCTGACACCAATTGCTTGGCTTGATTCTCTAAAAGAACCGCCATTCCTTTTCTTTCAACCTCAGTTGACATACCTTCCAATAGACCGGTCTTTTCCCACTTACGTTCAAGTGCAATTGCCGCGGCATTTTGGTTGGCTTGGCCATTTTGAGGTAATAATGAATTTATATTCATTTTACATTTCCTTTTTACAGATTAGCTAATTTTTTCCATCTGGCTGTCAAGTCATTACCTTCAGAAATTACTTTCTTAGGTGCTGTTGAACGGCTAGGTGTCGAAGCATAGCTTTCTTTGATTGATCTTTTTGTTTTACGACCAGTTAAATTAAATGACTCAGATAACGTTGCAAACACTAATTTTACTTCACGTATAGTAGAAGCTCTATCAAAGTTTTCAATTACTTTCATTTTCTGAGATTCATTCATTGAATGGTTTTTAAACAATTTGTTTGAGAATAATAATTTTGCATTAAGAAGATTAACTTCATTAATTTTGCTTTTTAAGAATCGAATAACGTTGTATGCTTCATCAAGGTCTTCTTTATCTTTCTTACCTTCTTCAACTTTTTCGTCATCATCTTTAGCTTCATCCATTTCTTTTTTGTCATCATCACCTTCTTCTTCTCTCAAAGCGCTGATAATTTCATCAATTGAAACGTCGTCGTCATCTTTAGCCTCATCCATTTCTTCTTTATCTTCAGCTTCTTTTAACTTTCCTTTGGCAGGATCGTCTTGATCAGATGAAGATGCTTTTGTTGGACTTTGACCATCGCCATTACCTAATCCAGTAGATTTAGAAACTTCTTCAAGTTCTTCATCTGCTGCTTCATTCATTTCAGATTCTAGCTCTGCGATGATCGATTCTAATTCTAGATCTTCCTCGCCGGCCATGTCTTCCATTGCTGGTTCTTCGGTAGGCATTTCTTCTTCAAAAGCTCTTCCTTCCATAGGCTCATCTTCCATGTAATCTTCTTCCATAGCTGGCTCTTCTGGTGCTACTGGTTCGGCTGCCATTTCTGGTTCCTCTTCCATTTCACCTTCTTCTTCAGCTAATTTAGCAGATAACATTGATTGGAGTCTAGGAGTGAATGCTTCTTCTAATGCAATTTTTGCATTTGCAAGTGCAGTTTCTCTTACGGCTTTCGCGTCTGCAATTGCTTCTTTTAATAAATCATTTGCCATGATTTCTCCTCTTATTTAATTTGGAAATAAGGCTATTTGAAGCCTCAATAGAAAGTACTATGTACTTATTTAGATATAAAGTGAGTGACCGATTATTGAAATACGGTATCGTTAACATTTATATATATGCAAGAATTAACAAAAACATTCAATTTAAACGTAAAAAAGTGCCAAAAGGCACAATTTTTACTAATTTTGATCATCTAGCCATTGAAAATATTTGGCTCGATCAACCTCCAATTTTCGCTTTTGGCCTTTAGATATAAAATGTCTACGATTTTTTAAATCTTCCATTTTACCAGATTCTTTTAATTCACGCTTAAAAGATTTTAAAGCAAAGTTAATATCTCCTTTAGGATATGTCTTTGTTGGTAATACTTTTACAGCAACACCCGCACCAGGTACTGCAGTTTTTAATGTTTTTTTTGTTTGCTTATTCATGTAACTTATTTATTAATTTAATTTAATACTTAATATATAAAATATAATTCATATATCAAAATTTATTCTTCAAAAGCAGGGCCTTTATCATCTACACCTGCAGTATAATCATCTTCGCGTAACGCTTCGCCCATTTTATAATAACGATTTAAAACAGTTCCCATATCTTCATATGCTGATTCTAATCGTTGTTGCATAGAACTCATTTCATTTGATGTCTTTTCAAATACTTTATAAGCCTCATTCATTTGTTTCATATGCCGTGATACAGTTACATTATCAAACCAATGTTCAGATTCTGAGATAGTTACTTTTTCGGCCTGTTCTACCACGCTTTGCAATGTTTTGGTGACCTCTTGTAGTCTACCATTACTATATACCATCTCACCTAACTTATGAAAATTACCTACCGCTTCTAGAAATGAATTTCGGTCATCTTTAGACATTTTTTGATCATCATCTTCGCCTAAATATTTTTCATTTAGTATATGTTTCATTAATTTATTTTCATATTTGTTCATTATAAATCTCCTATATCTGCAGAAAAGGTATCTCGCTTAGCTAAATTTTGTTTTCGGTCTAACATTTTTCCCATGGCTGCTATTTGTTTTTCTGCTCCTTGTAAATATCTAGCAACTTGATTCTGTAGTTGTTGATATTGAGGATCGCCGGTTTCTTCATCTTTAGCTTCCAATGCAGTTACTATTTCTTTTTCAAAATCTTCTACAGCTGTAAGTAACCCATTTGTTTGTTCTATAAAATATGCATAATCAATTGGTTCAGATTGTTCTTTTAATAAATCTTTTAGTTTCATTTAAAACTCCGTTATGATATCAGTAATAATTCGTTCTATGTTTGAAAATTTATTTATTACACCACCTTTTGATTCATTTACTGGTGATAAGAATGCTCCATGAGTAGATGGATTAGAAACAAAATCAAATGCAATTAATTCAAAATCAGGTTGTACTTCTAATGTATCTCCGCCTTCTCTCATTACTTCTTTAACTGATCCCATTCCTCTAGAGGATATACCTAACCGTATACCTGATTTAAATAATTCTTTTAAAATGTTGCCGGCAGGAGTTGGTAATACTTCTACAGTACCTACCAAATCATCTCCCTGCCATCCCATTTCACGGATATTATGTGACACATTTGCTAAATTGACTACTGATGAATCAGGGTGATCTAACTCTCCTAATGCACGTCGTTCTTTAATAAATGTATTAGCATAATTACCAGCTTCGCGCATTAACGTTTCTTTTGGATAAATTCTGCCATTTTGATTTTTAGCCTCAGCTCTTTGAAGTACACCTTTAACAATTAGCTTACCGTTATTTTGAGTTAACGATTCATTTATTTGTTGAGGTGATACCTCAAACTGATGATATTCTACTAGAAGCTGCTTATTCATAATTTATCCTAATTTTGTTTTCTTGGCATTGATGCATATGGCAATCTATCACCATCAAACGTTTGTTTTCCTTGTTCATTATGGAATGTATCTAAACCAGTAGTTGAAGTTGCAACAGATGCAGTCGTAGACGCAAATGTAGTTGATATTGCATTAACAGAACCTTTATTTACATTTGTAATCGTTAATACTTGTCCTTTAGAACTAGTTACAGCTGAAAATAATGTACCAGGTGCAATTGTATTTGTAAATCCGGCCACTAATGCAGTAGCTACTTGATCATTAATTGCATTTTGCCATTGATGAGCTAAAGATGATGAAAAATGTCCAGATGTACCTACTGGTCCTATACTTGATGCTGTTACAATACCATGAATTGATGATGGCACGGTAGGTGCAAAAAGAGATTGAGATGTATAATAACATCTAAATGTTTTCATTGAATCAACATGATTACGAGAAAAATCTGTTGTATTATTATACGCTTCAATATCAAAATATGCGCCATCAAGTGAAGAACCTGTCCAAGCTTGGTTTAATAAACCTGCAAATGTAAAAGTTGATACTTCAGCACTATTACCAGTTACAAATTGAGTAGATCCACCATAATTAGCAGCGGCATTGCTAGTAACAGATTGACCAGGTGATTGAGCTTCTTGAAGTATTATTGGATCATTCCACATTAATTTATTTTGTTCTTGAATAAATTTATGTTTACATGCATGAATACCTTTTGATTCTTTTAATAATTTATTTTCTGGCTGGCGCATAAAATCTTGCCATGTTAATGTATATTTCATCTTCTTCCTCTTTTATTTTTAGTAGCACTTATAAGTGGATGACCTACTGTTATTGTGATAATTCTTTTAATCTATTTGCTATACGCGTAATCCGTTCATTTATTTTTGCAAATCGTGTTCCGGTGGCTTTCCAAAAATGACCAGATTGTACTCCCATTTCTGTTTTTAAACGTAAATTATTATTAACAATTTTTTCCATGTTACCTAACATTTTGTTAACTTCCATTATACCTCTGTTAACTTTTTGTTGTGGAGTTGAAGTTGGATCTTTTTTAAAGTCGCGATATGTAATTTCTTGAAGATCTTCCATAGTTGCCATCATTTGTTTATACGCACTTTCAAAATGTTTTTCACTAGGTGCCGTTTTTTTATAATCAAATACTTCTGCGTTATTTTTTTCATCTTCTTTTTTACCAAAAGCTTTTGGTGTTCTAGGAGGACCTTCTCCGCCGTCCATATTACCAGTTACATTTGCTTCTTCTAAATCTTCATCTTCTTTATCTTTAACAGCCTTTTTAAAAGGTTCTTTTTTATTGCCATCACCGTCCATATCTAAGAAATCTGGTTTTGCTGCTTCATCTACTTCTTTATCTTTAACAGCCTTTTTAAAAGGTTCTTTTTTATTGCCATCACCGTCCATATCTAAGAAATCTGGTTTTGATTTTTTTGCTTCAAAAAATTCTTTCATTTCTTCTAATAATTTCATATTTTATCCTTTCTTAAAAAATGTAATTGAAGCTGATGCTTCGCCTAATACTGATCCAGAAATTCGTATTATGGAAAAATCATACAATTGACCTGTAGTAAGATTACCCATTGGTAATGTACCTCCGCCAGAAAAACTAGCAGTAATTGGCTGATCTCCTAAGCCATTTATAATAAATGGACCAAATCCGTATTTATCGCCAGTAAAGTGCACATCACCGTCAGTATAATTAAATGATTCAACGTATCTACCTGTCGGTCCTAGTCTATCATGTTGGCTTTTACTTGATGAACGCCAGCCGGCGTCTCCAGTCCAGTAGCTCATTATTTAGCTCCTACATTTTTAAGTTCATTAACTAATTCATAATAACGAAGCATTGTCAATACATCTTTATCTTGAATAGAATGTTGTTTATTCATTTTATTTAATAAATTTGCGACTTCTGTTAATTTAATACGTATTACTTTATTTGCAATTGATGATCTTAAAGATGATAAAGCTGTCTTTATTTTTATTGTCTCTGATAATACGTATTTTTTAAGTTTTATTGAATTTGTTACGTTATTAATATACTCACGTAACATACGTTTTTGTTCTTTATTTAACGATGAATACTTTGCATTAAATTTATCTACAACTAACTTAGATGCTAGTAAACGTACATCTTTATGTTGCGATGCTAGTTTTGGAGTTTCTTCCTTTTTCACCGGAGAAGTTTGTATATGCTCAACTAATGCAAATTTACTAGCCATATATTCCGCGGGATCATCTGCCTGTGCGTACTCAAATATTTTATATGTAGATGCATGTACTTTATAATTTATAATACGTGATTTAAAAAACTCATCTAAATTATATGTAGATTTTAATTCTTTAATTAAATTATATTTATTCCTACGTAATATAGAATCATTTAATGATTGTCTAGTATTTATAACAGCGTTTAAAAATTGACTAGCATGTGATTCATTTACAAATGTTTCTTGAGAAATTGTACGATATAATTTTAATTCTTTAGATAATTCAGAATCAGAATTAAAATGCTTTTTAATTATATGTAATGCTTTAGAGTTTCTGTTATTCATGGTATCTGATGCTACTTGCCGTACTAGTAGTTCAAATACTATTCCAGTATTTTTAACTTTTGAATGTTTTATTCGTTTCATGAAATTACGCCTTGTATAAACATACTTTTTAATAAATATGCTATTATTTTAGAAATCGATAAATATTATTCATCTAATAATTGAGACTCATCTAACATAGTACCTGAGTCTATATTTTTATCCTCAGATAATAAAGTTTGTTTAATAATTTTAGATGATTTCATTGAGTCAATTAATGAATTAATTTGTATATTTTCTGTACTTAATGGCGATCCTCCACGGTATTGATGCTGTAATGGAGATTTATCTGTAGCTAATGATGTGTTTAAAGATTTTATTGCTAATGGATCTCGGCCATGAGGTGAATCATGCGTTCCCCATGTCTGATGATTTTCTGGTCGGCCAGGCCCAGCCACATGTTCTTGTTCCTGTCCAGGTAATAAACCTCCTTTATTTGCAACATGCATTGATGCAATATCATGAGGCGTTCCAAAAGATTGATTAGTTTTTTGCGGGTCATTACCTTCTGATTTAATCTGTTCTTTTCGGAAGTCTTGTTTAAGATCTTCAATGACTTGTTCTTGTTCGGATGTCCATTCATGTTGACTTAATCCAAATACATTTTCATATATCCATCTTTGAGAAAATAAATTTGATTCTTTCATATTTGTAGCCAACCCAATTTTACTTTCTAATACTTCTATTTTCTGTTTTTCATAGATAATTGATGGATTAGTTAATGATAATTCAAAATTAACTAAGTCGGCATCTTTATAACCTTGAGTATATAAATGTACAATAGCAATTTTAGTTAATTCTGAAACAAATATTTTTTGTATACGTTCTATAGTTCTTGCAAATCGCACATCTTCTGCTGCTAATGTTGCTTTACCTTCTACTCCTTCATCATAACCTAAAAATGCTTTAGGTATTTTTAATGCAGCAAATAATTTATTTTTTAAATAATCAATATCTTCTATCTGGCCTTCCGATGACATTCCTGGTAATGCTTCAATCGATGTACCAGATTCGCCGCCTCTAACTGGCATAAAATAATCCTCAATCATATTTTGCATATTAAATTTAAGATTATAATCTCCAGTCTTTTCATCAATATAAGGAACTTTTTTCATTTTATTAACAATTCCTTGAATATGATTATCAACTTCAGCTGGTGGTATATTACCTACATCAATTTTAAATATTCTACGTTCTGGTGCTCTCATTATACGATGAATTAACATTGCATCTTCCATAAGAGTTAATTGTTTAAAAATTTTACGAGCTGGTTCAATCATTGATTTACCGTAAGGTAAGAAGTTTGTATCAGATAATAATCTGAAATGTGCTATTTCAAATGGTTGAAATTCTTGCATTGGTCCGCTTTGACCAGGCTGAAAATTATGCGTACCACCGCCATGAGTATTTTGTAATTTAAATTTATATGCATAAGGATTGTTTTCATCAAATCCTTCTTCTCTGATAATTTCGTATGCAGATAATGGCATTACATTAACAATACCTACTTCTTCTTCGATATCTAAATGTAAATAAAAATCACCATATTTACATGCGTTTCTAATCCATGGCCAAAGATTGTAATCAATATTTAATATATCATAAAATAAATTTCTTAAAATTTTTCGTATATCATCATTTTGCGATGTAATAGTTAACGTGTCACCATCTGCATCTTTTACTGTTGATTCATCTGCATAAATATCTAATGCTGAAGATAATATAGGATCCATGTCCATGCCTTCATAATCAGTAAATAGTTCTACTTTTGATGTATGAAATGTTTGATTTTGATTATATGTACCATAACCAGGCATGCCTCGATGTACGCCAGAAAATCTATCTACGTATCTTTTATTATTTAAATTTCCTGAAGATTGTAAACGATTTGTATCAACCGCTTTTAATCTATTTTTTGAAATTCTACGTACGACTACGTTAGTTGCAAATAATCTACTTAGTCGTGCTCTTAATGAAGTATCTGTCATATTTTACCTATATAAATAAATATTAGAGTAGCCATTTTAAATCGTTATTTTCTTTATCGCCACTATTCCATTGCCATTCTTTTGGTGTATCTGTTCCGGAAGTATATACTCCTTGTGATTTTCCAAAATGTCCCAATGCTTTTCTATTTAAATCTATTCCTTGTTGTTGTAATCTTAATGCAGTATCACGCATCCATAATCCGGTTGAAAATGCCATTACTAGATCATCATTATAACCACGAGATGCCTCTGCTCTATGGCCTAACCATATAAATGTAAATAGTTCATCAATTAAACGCTTTGAATGTACTATTGGTGTTTTATCCCTAAAATACGTTTCTAGTTTTGATATTACTAATGGCCGAGTCCTAGATGTCATTGAAAATCCTGGAACTGTCTTTGATTTATCTTTTAAATCATATCCTTTACGTAATTGTACATCTTCGTCTACATAACCATCTTGTTTATATGAATAATATAAATTTGAATATCCTTTATCTAAAGCCACTTGTATAGTTGCCCATCCAATATTTGCATTTTCAATTACTAACAATGCATTATTATATTCTGTTGCAACGGCCACTAACATGTTACCATATTCAGTCGTGCCAATCTTTCCTTTATATTCTGCAACTTGATGGCATGATTCTATATCAAATATATGAAATGCAGAATAATCTGTTGAATCGCCACGTGCTACATCAGCTACAACCATATATTTTTTGTTGTAATCTGCATATTCCCATATCCAAAAATTTGAATCAAATCCTCGTTTTTCTAAAGGATCTTTAACATGTGTATCAGCATACCATTGCAATACTTCGCCATCAACAACAGTATGCCCAGATGAAATAAAATCACAATCACATTCTTGAGCTGCACCCTTTTCTCCCAATAATTGAGTTTGTTTAGCTCTCCAATTATCATCTCGGTCTGGATGTACTGTCCAATGTAATTTTATTGTATTAAATTCTCCACCAGCTTCGGCATTAACCCATTGACGGTGAAACCAATTACCAACACCATTAGGAGTTGATAATGCTATACAATCACCACCTGTTGCTAGTGTTTGTTGAGCGGCCGTCCATATTTCATCAATACGATCAATGAAAGCAGCTTCATCAAATATCAATAATGATAATGCTTCAGACCTACCAGCGTCACCTTTAGATGAAATTGCTTTAATTTGAGAACCATTTGCATATCGTAATGATAATTTATTATCCTCTAACGTTTTACCTTTTAACCAATTAGGTAAATTTTCATTCATTACTCGTACTTTGGTTACAAGATTTTTTGCAACGTCTTGTTTTGTTGCAATTACTAATACATTAAAATCTTCACGAAATATCATTTTCCATAATGCATAACCTGCTGTTAACGTTGATATACCTAACTGTCTAGATTTTAGAATAATATTATATCGGTGGTCTTTTAATTCTTCTAATGATTTTTCTTGAAAGGGGTATAAATTAAAAAGCATTTTACCTCGTGTAGGATGCTGTATTATGCAATACTTGCGCATAAAATGTATAGGGTCTTGTGAACACCGTTTGTATTCATCACCAATAATTTCTTTAAGAGATTTTTTTACTGCCATTATTTTAAATATAATAAATTATTTGCAATATTACAAATTATTTCTTAACTCTTTTTTCCATGGTCCGGCCACCGAAGTAGGCACCGATGACAGTTATAAGTACTAATTGAAGTAAATCTGTCCATTTGTCTTCTACATTAAAAGCTATCATACCTGCATCAATAAATATCATAAGTACAGTTGATACAACTAGAAATATAAGAACTAATGGTCGTACATTTTTTGATAACCAAGAATCAGAATTCATATCTGATTTCCATCTATCAGTTATATTCTGTTCCATTTTTGCTTCATGCGATGCAATTAATTCTTGCATTTTACGTTTTGCTTCTAACTTTTCAGCTTTAGTAGTTGTTAGGTTATCTAATACTCCGCCTACACCTTTTACTAACTCTGAAGCCCCTCCAGAAAATATTTTATTCAATATACCCATATTGTTCTTTTATTAATTTAGTAACTTCTTTACGTATTAATTGAGACATTTCATCTATCTGTAATTCTACATCTTTATCTGCAGCACTCACAGCTGATTCCATTTCTGATTGTAATTGTTTTTTCTTTTTAGTCATTTGTTTTAATTTAGAAACCATTTGTTGTTTTTTAACACCGTCAGCCTTTGCATACTCAGCGCCCATTTTTTTCATATCTGCAACTAGGTTGTCAAATTCTTTTCCAATTTTATTTAATGATCTATTTTTTGCCATTGTCAGTCTCCGCAAATTGATTTCTAATATCTTGTTTTAATTTAGCATAATCATTATCTATTTTTTTAATAAATGTAGATATATCCATTTCTCCAAATTTTCCATCTGCATTTTGATAATATGTTTCTTTTGTTTGAGCTTTTAATATTTCAACTTCTTTATCAGTATCTGCAAACCAGGCTTCGGCGTTTTGTGACATTATTTTATGTTCATACAATTTCCACGCATCCATTCCTTGATCTTTTATTCTTCGTTCTTCTGTTAGTACACAACCAAAGCACATTTTACGTTTAAACCAAAATTTAAAATTTAAACGCTTTTCTTCATTTCGCATTTTGCAATTACATTTAGGACATTTTTCTGGAACAGCTAATGCAGATTGTATTGATGTTAAAATAGAATTTTCTGGTTCTCGTGCTTTAAATCCATCATGCTGTGTAACTCGAGTCCTAATACCTTTAGCAGATGTTTCAATCCATATTTTTGGTTTACCATTTTTGAATCGTTCTATAATATCATTATTAGGTATGTTTGTTTTTGTAGAACCAGTGTATATGCTTTTTTTAGTCTGAGATTTATGAGTCCCGGCTAATAATTCATTTACAGCTTTTATATTTTGTAACTTACTTGACATATTATCTTTCTCTCTTTGATAATGCGGCGCGGACAGCTCTTATTACTACACTTTCTTGGCCTTTAAGATTTAATTTTGTAATAAGATTATGCAAAAATTCAATTTGTTGAGATTGCGATTTACCAGACATGCTTGTTGCATACTGATTTAAAAATCTATCAGTTTTAGTTGCTAATGTACGTCCGCCTAACTCAGCTTCAGCAACTGGCTCTTGAGAGTCTGGTTCTAATGCATCTTTTGGTTTTAACATTGATATCAAATGCATTTTAACTGCATTACTACCACCAGAAATTGCGTTAATTACTTTAATTAATCCAGCTGCTTGTTGTTTTGGAGATCCTTGTCCTAATGCCCGTTTTAACATTTTAACACCAGGTTGCTTATCTATTACATCAGTCCCTTGTTCAACACCTGGTACAACTTCAACTTCTTTGAGAGACTCGCGTATTTCTTTACGTATTGTTTCTCTTAATTTGGATTCATTCATAATGTCCTTTATTTTTATATAAATATACAGTTATTACTTAGTAAAACCTTTATCCATTGCAAAATTGGCTCTACTAAATTCTACTCGGTCGACAAATTTAACTCCTTGGCCAATATGATCAACTGCCACATACCCCTCTGGGGCTGTCACTCTTAATCCGCCCTTGCCATCATCTACAAAATGTTTTGTATTATATACTGCATTATTATATTTTTTAACAAATATTAATTTCGCATCTGCTAGTAATTTTGATACTATAAATATATTTAAAATATCTTGTTTTCTTTGTTCTAACATTGCCATTTGCTCTTGTTTAGCTGCAGTGGCCTTTTCTATTCCGCGATCTGATTTTAATTTTGCTATCTTTTTATCAGTCCGGAGTTCAAACCATTTCTGAAAAGCTTTATATGATATAGCCGCATTATCAACAAATTGTCCGGTTTTTATTTCTTGGTTAAGGTATATGTTTAACAATGAACTTGGTAGATTATCATAATTTATTTTTATTGAATCAGCCTTTTTAATCATCATAGCAACTTCCTTTGCTTCAGATGCTGTTAATGTCACTATACCAGTAGTATCTTTAAAGAATGCATCATCAAACCATACATTAGGATTACGTCTTAATCCGCTAACATCGGCTCCAAATGATGCGCCGCTATCTAATGATCGATACGTTGTATGAAATACTATTCCTAATTTTGCAGATCTTACTTGTCTTCCTAATTCAGAATCTGCATCTACTGCATATGTTATTGTATTTGGCCTAAAAGAATAATGTTTTTTACCGTCAATATTTGTAGATTTTAAAATACTTTTATCAAACATAAAATCGCCTTGCAGTATATTTTTAATTCCTAATGCAGGTAAATATTCTAAAGCTAATTTTAATTTATCAGCTAATCCTTGTGCATGGCCATGATTTAAATCTACATCTTCTGCTGTGTAGTTAATCTTAGGTTCTTTATTAAAGATGGACTTTGTTCCTACAAAAAACTGTTTATTATCCGGATTAATTCCTGCGAATATGGCTGGTGCACCATCCCATTTAACTGATGTATTAACTTTTGCATCACTATTTCCTTTAAGATTTTTTAACATTTCAATTAAGAATGATCGAGCTGTTTTATATCCTTGAGCTCCTTGAGTTAATATCAATTCTTCTAAATGCGTTAAATGAGTATTTGCTTTAGCTTCGGTTAATAATTCTCCTAACTGGTTGGTCCACCATTCTTTAGTTAATTCTTGTTCTTTTGGTGGTATACGCATTTTCATAGCAGATCTTCCATTAATTAATAAATCACCCTTTTCACTCCAGCCAATTGTTTTTACAACTACTTTTTTATTTTTAAATCTACCCATCATTACAGTATCGCCTATATTAATAGGAAGATTTATATCTTCTTTTAATCCTGTAGGTTTTAGCTCTTCTTTAGCAGATGATGCAACTGACTCGCTAGCTCCTAGAAAATCTATAAATTTATATCCAACTTGTTGAGCAACATTATTAATATATTTACGCCATGCAGAATAGGCCGGGTTTCCTTTCATATCACGCATGTAATCAGTACCAGAATTTTTGGCGCCCTTTACGCCGGTAGGAAAATAAGATACCGATAGTGGAGGACCTTCTGGAAAATTTGTATCATGTATTTCTATTGGAATGTCGGTTAAATATTCAATAACTTGATAACCTAATCGTTTTGCCATATCTGCGGTTTGTTTGCGATATGTAGCTTGATTACCGTAAAAATATCGAGGACCGTCATCAACATCTGATTTTCCTTGTGCTGTTGCAGTACTTCCCTCAGTTAATATTTTTGCAATATTATGTTTTATTATAAATGATTCTAATTGTTCTGTTTTAAGTACAGAAAATTTATCACGCAACATTGTGTATATATTTGCGTCATAAAATCCCATAACGTCTTTAAATGTTTCTTGGTCTGCAGTTGCTAATACTTGACGTAATGTTGTTCCAGACATTTCACCATACCCCGGAATTTGTATATCCACATGGGGTGCTACAACTAAATAACCATGTTGAGTAAATGGTTGTAAATTATCTTTATTGTCTTCATATGATTGAAAATATCCAGGAGATCCATCTTTTTTTGTACCAATACGAAATCTAGGATCTTCTTTCATATCTTTTGCACCTACTGCAAATAATACCGCCGTGGTCTCTGGATCATATTTACTAGTAATTTCTACAGATTGGTAAGGATTTTTTACTTGTACTACATTTCCTATACCATGTTTATAAATTATTTTACGTTTTTCTTTAAAGTTTAACGGCGATTTTGGCAACTTGACTTTATCAGATGTTGCAATATAAGTATTAGATTGTCCAAATTTAGCAGCTAATTTTTTATAAGTTGCCGCGTGATGCTGTCCCATTGGTTGAAATCGTCCCGGGTAAATTACAACAATTGTTTTAATTGTTTGTTCTGATATAACTTGTTCTGCTAACCATTCTCCTAACATAATGGAATTCCTTTATTATAAATATTATCTGCTTAGAAAGCACCACCATCTACATTGGCTATTAAATTACTACCACTTATTGATCCACTAACTGTCAAATTTCCATTATTATCAACTTTAAGTAATTGTGATCCGCCTACTCCTGCCAATCCTGTATCAATCCATACACGAAATGCTGAATTATTGTATACATTGGCATTATCCATTAATACATCAAATCCTCCATTTGTTTTTATATACGGTGAATTAGGAATTGGTTGTCCATATAAGATTGGAGCTCCCCCATGCATAGATATATTTGATCCAGTTAGTGCTCTTGTTACAGATATGCCGTAAAATCCATCTCGTACATTCATAAATGATGCCGAATTATCTAAGGCAGTTTGAACAGAGTTTTTATTATTATCATCTAATTTTATCTGCGCAGTAGCACTACCAGTATTAGGCGTACCTTCTGATGCAATACCTCTTAATAATCCAGAACCGCTAACACGTATACAATATGAAATAGAAGATCCGGACATATGACTAAAATTGATATCATCTGCTATTGGTGCGCCAGTAATTGAATTAATGATATGTATATATTCGTTAAATGCAGATCCAGAATCTGGGTGTTCGCCTTGACCAAATGATGTTGTATAATAACCAGATGCAGATATAGTAAATCGGTTTGTTGTAAATGTATGTGCATTTATTGCAGTTATTGTACGATTTGCAATTTCTGATCCAGTTATTCCCATTGGTAATACAATTTGTATTGCAGATCCTGTAGCTGTTCTCAAATTTGGAAGATCACGTATTCCAAAAATACTACCAGTTGGTTCAATACTTGTACGATTACTATTCTGATAAAACATTTTAAAAGAATGTGCATCTGGGGATCTAAAATAGAAAAATGATGCGGTTGCATTTGCCGGTGCTAATACACTTTGAGATAATGAAGCACCAGACATAGTTACCACATAATGCTGTGCCACTGAATTTATGCTTTGTGATACACCTAATGTTGTGGAGCCAGATGGTATAAAAAATACTTTACCATCTTCTACTTGTACAGCATCTTTTGATAATTGACCCATATATTATCCTTTTACTTTTAAAATTATATAACCTATTACAAATGATATTGGTTCAAATATATATCTAATTATCATTCCAGGTATATATCTAGTATTATTATTCATAACAGCTTTTATGTCTTGAGTTCTACATTTAGCCATATATTTACCTAACCAAAATACAAAATTATTTTTTCTCATAAGATTTGTGAATGGTTTAAATAATATGTAATAACCGGTTTGATGATATCGAGTCAAATGTTCATCTTTATGAGTATTCCATAAGATGCGATTGGCATGCCATTCATTTGATCCTAACGAGTTGTATATTGTAGTGCATATTATTTTTTCTTTCATTGATGAAAGTTCGTCCATACTATGAGGAGCTTCACCATCTAGATGAGGAGCCATTTGTGAACCGTCCGAGATTGTTGCATCTGCTAATGTAGTATCATTGCCTCCAACGCTAATTACTACAGTAGTAGACGTATTTTTTAAAGATACAGGCACTGACGGATCAGGAGTATCTGAATAATTTTGTGCATTGAAAATACTAGACCCGGCTTGTATTTTTAATTTTGCTAACGATTTCTCTTCTCCTAATCCTGGAGCTGTTACACCTGTATCTGCCATTATTTGTCCTCCAATTTACGTTTCAATTCATCTATCTGAGTTTGCTGATCCTTTACACATTCTATTAGTAATGGTATTAATTTTTCATAACGCACTGACATTACACCATTAACTTCTCGTGTTATATTTGGTAACACAGAATTAACTTCTTGTGCAATAACTCCTACATCTGTAATGCCAGATTTTTTAGCTCCGGCTTCTGGTTTCCATATAAATGTGTTACCAGATAATTGCTGTATTTTATTCATAGGATTTGTAATAGGTGTAACATCTGTTTTAAGTTTGATATCAGATGTTGAAAATGCTATCACATCGCCAGTACATGTTATTTCACTTTCAGAATCGATACCGACATCTAAATTACCTTTAATGACAGAATCTGATTCTGCAGTAATACCAAATAATTGTGTTGTGCCTCCTAGAAATGCAATGTTATCGTCGCTATCTGTTGTAAATGTATATTGCCCCCGGGGTGCTAATCTCATTGTTCTAAATGACATATATTATCCTTTTTTATTATCCGCCATCAGTTTCTTTTAATTGTACACCAATAATATTTGAAGCTGCTATCATCGATACTTGTATACCAGATAATCCAGTTGTCGATGCTGCTAAGCCAGTTGGTATTAAAAAATCTACGTCTTTATTTGCTGCCACTTCAATGGTTACTGGTACTTTAGCACCTCCAGTTGTTTTTGGAGCTTTTATCGATCTTATTGCACCAGCTTCTGCATATTGTTGCGATATGACAGCTTGTTGTTGATATCCATTAAGAGAATTACTATTAGTTTGATTTCCATTAATATCTATAATTTTTTTATAAAATTTATTAGTACCATCTCCACCATTACTGCTATGTAAATATTCAGTACCATTTCCACTAGTAATATGGTTACCACTGTTATTAGTATACTGGTTTACATCACCCATTATCATATCAATATCAATTATCACATGTGATACTACTTCTCCACCTAAATCTCCGTTAAGTACTAATTCAGATGCATATGTCTGCGTTTCTGTAATTTGCTCACCATTGGCCAGAGTTGCATTCGATGGATCTGTTACTACCATTAATGCTACGTACTGATACATATTAAGTTGCGTTATTGTCACAGATTTTTGTCGTAATGATCTGGCTATTGCAAATCCATCAAAGTCTGCGTTAGATGCTGTTAATGCGCCGGCGGCATTTATTGCAAATCCACTAGCAGATATAGCACCAGTAGTATCTAATTCTAATTTTGTTACAGTATTAGTTCTTAATTTAACTTTACCGTCTTTAATTTGAACATTAGATTTATCTGCAGCCACACGTCCTACAATTGTATCTTGCCCAAATAATGCTACTTGGTTTGACGCTGATACTACTTGTAAACCTTGATTGAACATAAATGCAAAATTATCTTCATCAAATAATGATTTAACACCGAGTGTATTTAATTGTAATTTTACGTTCTGTGCACTAGTACCATCAAAAAATCTGGTAGTAGTTCCAAATGTAGCTAAACCAAAATCAGGTGATTGTCCTGATGATGATATGTCCATACCAGTAGGAGTGAGTACTAGCTGTGACTCCATTTCATCAATTGCTGATTGAGCAGTTATGGCCGCGGCATTCGCTGTTGCAGAATTTACTATTCCAATGGCTGCTGAAGCAGATGCTGCGGCTGCGTCTACTATACCTATGGCTGCTGAAGCAGATGCTGCGGCCGCATCTACTATACCTATGGCTGCGCTTGAAGATGCCGCGGCTGCATCTACTATACCTATGGCTGCACTTGCAGATGCTGCACCAGCTTGGACGGCAGCTGAATTAGATGCTGATTGAGCAGTATCAATTC
>Ga0209337_1000254_pt1 | contig 42422 bp, 68 predicted proteins | sample LinPmetageLP53_FD_184044 | JGI IMG/M metagenome (GOLD analysis project Ga0209337, IMG submission 184044) | Marine viral communities from the Pacific Ocean - LP-53 (SPAdes) (version 2) | ecosystem: Environmental > Aquatic > Marine > Oceanic | place: Pacific Ocean | collected 2010-02-08
ATCAACAAGCTACTATATTGTATTCTCAACAGCTACAACAAGGTTTATTATCTGATCAAGCAGCTCAAAATGCAGCACTACAATTTAATGCAACTAGTGAAAACCAAGTAGAACAATTCTATGAAAATTTAACTGCAGACATTAGAAAGTTTAATTCTACTCAAATGAATGCAATGGAACAATTTAATTCAGGACAAGCTAATGCAATGGATCAATTTAACGTTACATTACAAGATCAAAGAGAAAAATTTAATGCTAATAATGCTCTTGAAATAGAACAAGCAAATGTAAATTATAGAAGAGAGTTAAACACTTTAAATACAGCAGGTCTTAATGCCGCAAATCAACAAAATGTATTAAATCGTTTAGAGTTATCTAATCAAGCTTTATCAGAAATATGGCAAGAATATAGAGACACTACTGCTTATGCTTTTAATAAAGGCGAAAATCAAAAAGATAGAGATTTTAATTTAATGATTGCTACTATGGATGCAGATTTACAAAAGTATTTTGCATCAAAAGAAACAAGTGCTAATAAAACATCTAATATATTAAGATTTGTAAGTAATATATTTTCTAGTTATATGGCATCAGACATTAGGTTAAAGACTAATATTGTAAAACAAAAAACATTTAATAACGGCTTAGGATGGTATACATGGGACTGGGTAGAAAAAGCTTTACCTTTATCTAAAGTTGATCCTAATATTACAGAAGGATTCATAGCTCAAGAAGTAGAAAAAGTTTATCCTGAATTAGTTTCTACAATAGATAATTATTTAGCTATTATGTTTGACGAGGTTCTTCATAGAACAAGAGGAGAAAAATAATGGGATTACTAACAGCAATAATAGGAACAGTAGCAGGGGCAGTTCTCGGAAGTAAAAGTAAAAGTGGTGCTCAAATTGGTTATAAAGAAACTGATTTAGGTAAACCAGGAATTTCTAGTGAGTTTTTTATAGGCAAAGGTCTTAGAAAACCTAAATCTATAAACACAAGAAGTGCTCGTGTTTTTAAACCTACATTTTATGGCTTTGATAGCAAAATAGCTGCAGCTTTTAAAGATTTAGAAGATCAAGATACTATAAAACAATCAAACTACAGTAAAAAACTTTTTAGAGCATTGAGCTAAAGGAAAATTAAATGGAAAAAGAAATAGATAAAGATGTACATTATACTCCTAACGGAAAAGAAATAGATTTTTTTAGTCGTACTCCTCCTGGATATTCTCTAACACAGCCTCCTAAAAAATTTCCTTGGGATAAACCTCCTATATATACTGACCCTGAAGAAGCATATGAATGGCTAGAAAAAAATATGTATAAAGAAGAATCTATATTAGAAATAATAGATTTGTTAGAAATGGAAATGTCTCCTACTCTTATTGCTCAATCTGTACTTACGATGGGGTATGCTAAAGGTCTATGGACTCCTGACATAGCTGAACTCATAAAACCTGCTATTATAACTGATATAGTTGTAATAGGAGCAAAAGCAGAAATTGATATTAATTTTGGTAATGAAGATGTTTATATAGACTATAAAAAAATGAATAAAGAAATAGATACAGATAAAGAAATAGATGTAAAAGAAAATGTTTCTACAGAAAGTTCTGTACAGCCTGAAACAGAAATAAAAGAAATACAAAAAATGTTAGATAAAAAAGGCGGTTTAATGAGTAAGGTAGGAGAATAATATGGGGTGGAGTGACGTATTTAATGAAGGCATGGAAATATCTTCTGAGATTTTAGAAGGGCAAAATGCTGATCTACAACAAAAAAAAGAAATAGTAGACTCTACGGTTAAAGGTAACTTACAAACTGCAGGAGAAGCTGCTAAACTTAAAAATCAACATAATTTAGCTATTGATCAATTAGTTAAAGTAATTATGAGTGAACAAGATATTTCAAAACAAGAAGCATTTAAAATAGCTATGAGTTTTATTTCAAGCGATCAAGTCGGTAAAGCAACAAATGTAAAAGGAATAAATTATCCTGACCTTATTACAGATAGCCCAAGTACAGTTATAGGAAATTGGAGAAAAAAGGGAAACTTTTTTATAGATCCTACGATAAATTTAGATCAATCTATAACAGCTTTAAATACTGGCTACCAAAAAGGTGATGAATATACAGGGACTGGAAAACCTACAACTTTTACAGAAGGGTTTCAAAATGTTATTAATCCTGATAGATCCCAAAAAGCTAAATATTATGGAGCAGCTTCAAGTCTTGAATACGAAGGATTAGTAGATGTAGACGGAACACCTTTAACTGCTAACAAAGTATTTGAGTTAACTAACAATACTCCTCCTGAATATGTAGGAATAGATACAGCTACGTATGATAATGCTTTAGAAAAAGGTTATATATCTGTTGCTACTAAAGATCAACGAATGAAAGACGGAAAATTTATGATGAGTATTAACCCTGTGTATGAATCGTTTGGGATTAACTATTCTCAATTTAGGTCAAACATTAGAAATTCTTTTGGTACTTTAATTAATACTACAGTAGGATCGGCAGTACTAAGCCCAGATTCAGGAGATTATTCTGTTACAATAGAAGACGTAGGAACTAATTCTTTTAAAAATTTTGCATCATTAGCCTATGATGTAGCAGGAGTTCAAGGTTCAGTATTTCAACGTATTAATGATCAAGTTCCCGCAACTCTTAGTGATGAAATTATAGCTGCTTATAGACCTATGCTTGAAGAAGTTAAAACACTAGATCAAGAGTATATAAATTTTAATAAAATAGCAGCAACTGGATCTGTTGCTACTGGAGATAAAGGACTTAAAGAGTTACTCAATAGTGATATAGGAAACCCGCAAAAATTAAAAGCAATACAAAATAGATGGAACAGCTTATTAAAAAATAAAGATCTTGAAGAATTGTATAACTTAGAATCTACTGAACTTATTTTAAATGAAAACGGTCAAACAGCAGGATATAGAGTATATAAACCTTTTAAAGGCATTATAACACAAAATGCAAACACAGGAGAATATGTAAATAATGTAAATAATTTAAGTTTTAGTGCAGTACAGGCTATATCAAAAGATTTTATAAATAATGAAAATGGTATTTCTACTTCTAATGGTGAGGCTATTATAAAAAGAACTATAGCAGAAAGAAAAAGATTTGAAGGTACTACAGAATTAAAAGCTCAAGGAGGTAGTGATACTATAGACAGCGTTGTTGTAGGTACTGATGGCATAGTTACTGATACTGATACAGGGTTAGAAATAGGACAGAGTGATGTTGATAAATATGGAGTAGAGACTAATACAAGTACAGGTACAGGAAACGGAACTAATGAAGGGGGCAAAGATCCAAACGTAAACGAAGTAATAAATGACATAGTTTGGATAATTCCTACTTCAGAAAATGCTGAAGAGTTACTTGCACAAAAAAATCAAAGAATACAAGATGATTATATAGCTTCAGGTGGGAAGTTAGGTAAAGATGGAGGAAGATTTCCTCAATGGATCAGAGAAATATCTTCTGAAGGAGGAGCTCTTGATCAGAAAAAACTAGCTAGAAAAATTAAATCTTTAGTAGCAGGTTTTAAACCATCAGGAAGACCATTAAACCCAGAAAAAAATATAGCAGAATTAAAATCAATGATGGCTACAGAAAAAGGTGGTTTTGGTGACTATGTAAGTGCGTTACCTGAAGTACAAAGTGCTATTGAGTATATTAATAGCGTTCCTGAATACGCTTCTTTATATAATGCTGAAGAAGATAATGTTAATGAGATAGCATCAGGAGGAGTGAGCCCAGAAATATCTACTGCAAAACCTATGTATTTAGGAGGTATTATGACACCTCGTTTAAACAGTGGAGGAACAATAGATGAAACAGTAGTAATAGGAACAAGAGGCGGAGGATCTCGCTTTGGAGGATTTGGAGGATTAGGAGGTAGAAGTAACAGCTACGGACTTGATTCTTATGATTTTAGTGTACAAGACTCTAATATGATGGAAAAAGACTTAGCAGGAGATCGTTCTATGTCTAAGGAAGAACGAGAAGAAGAATATGATAAAATGTATAACTATGCAGATACAGAAAGAAAAAAACTAACAGTGCAAGAAATGTTTGGAGACGACTCTGAAAAAAAATCTTTAAATAGTTTGAACGTTGCTGCTATAGAAAACTTTAAAGAAGATTTACCTGCAGCTATAGAAGCAGCATCTATTGAAGGAACGGTTGCAGACAATCCAAGAAATATAGGAGAATCAGCTTTTCAAAACTTATCAAGACGTTTAGTAGAAGGAGACGACTGGCTCTTTGGAGGAAAAGATACAAAAGGTTTTGAAAAGTACAAAAATGCAATGGGCGTAAATTCTAACTACGTATTTAATGTTCCTGCAGGACTAGGAAGTGTCTACACCTATGATGCTGATGGAACACCATATAAAAGAGACTAGGAAACAATCAATAATGTCAACTAAAAAACTTAATTACGAGTATCTATTAAAAGAAGAAACTCAAAGGGAAGTAATACAACCTTTTGTAAAAAATATGTATGGAAAAAATATTCAAGATACAGAAGAGGCTACTAAACTTTGGTTAGAGCATAATAGAAAATTTAATATAGGTAATGAGATTACTGTATTAGGAGATCTAAGCTACGTTAGAGATACAAATGACATTAATGGCACAAATCAACTAGACAGATTAACTAATTATAAAAGATCTACTGCATTATTTGATCAGTATGAAGGAGGGTTTAGTAGCTCAGAAAATAATTTTAATGTTATAGGAGACTATGTTGAAGGATTTTTAAAATCTCCTTCTTTGTACCTTTCTTTATTTGTAGGAGGTACAGGTAAAGGTGCACAAATGGCTGCTAGTAGAGTTACACAACAGGCAGTTAAAGAATATGCAAAATCTCACGGTAAGAAAGTAGTAGGTAAAAATTTTAACAAATCTGTCCGAGAACAAATGTTAAAAGCGTATGGAAAAGAATACGCAAAAAGTCAAGCTGTTAAAGCAGGGGGAGTTGAAGCAGGTATAGCTGCTCTTACAGATGTAGGAAGACAAAATGTAGAGCTTACAGGAGCTAATTTACAGTTACCTTATCAAGGAAGAACAGAGTATAGCTTAGGACAAACTTTAGGAGTAACTGCTTTATCAGGAGCAGTAGGAGGTGCTTTAACGTATCCTATGGCAAAGTGGCAAGCAGGAAAAGCTAATAGAATAGCTAACATAATAGAGTGGAGAAAATTAAAAAAAGAAAACGCTGTAAATAAAATTAAAAAAGATGTTAAAAATAATAAAGAGCGTTTTAAAACTTTAAGTAATTTAAAAAAAGAATTAGGAAAAGATGCAGACGAAGCATTTAAAGAAGTAGGAGAAAGAGGACAAGAACTATTACAGAAATTTGGTGTTACTCCTTTAACACATGCTCAAGTAAGGACAGGAGTAAGTGAAAATATAGCATACGTAGTAGAAGATTTAATACATAAAAATCCTGGATTAGCTCAAATACTACAGCCTAAAGGAAAAGGTAATAGGGTTACTCACAACATATTTAACGCACTAGAAACTGGCGACATTCCTATGGATCAATTTACTAAACAAATGGATGAAATGGGAGTAGGTCTAGATGATATAAGACATATGTGGTGGTCTAGTATATCAGAAGCAGGTAAAACTTTAGGTATATGGGGAAGATTAACAAAAGAAATAAATAAAAGTGTAGACGAAGTTTATGACTCTATAGGAGATAAGTCAGGAAAAGGATTATTTGAAGGTAAATTAAAAAATCTACAGTTTGGTGGAAGTTTAATGGAGCTAGAAAAAGAAGCATATTTAGCATCTGTAGCAAATTCTAGTAAAAGTTTAGGATCTTCTATACGAGCTATTGATAATGTGAGAAGAGGTCTTATGGTATCTAACCCAAAAACAGCAATTAGAAATGCTATATCTGTAGGTATTAGAATGCCTGCTGATGCACTAGCTAGATATAGTGATAATTTATTAGCATATAGCCTTATGGAAATTAATAAAAAACAAGGCAAGAAAATGGGTGCTATTAATAACGTCAATTTAGGAGACGGGGATACTGCTTTTAAATGGCTTTTTAATAATGCAGAAGCAGGAAGATTAACAGACGAATTAATGACTAAAATAGATGCAGATGGGTATGCAAGCAGGGCTTTTTATCAAGCATATAATGAGGTAAGTTATAAGTTAGCAGAAAAAGAAGGTAAGGGAGTAGGAACTACTTTACTACAAGGTGCACAAAAATTTACTGATATGGTAAATATAATGAATAGAACTCAAGAACATCTATTTAGAAGAGTGTCTTTTATGAGTTCTATAGAAAGACAATTAGGAAGATTGGGCATTATAGGTAAAGATGCAAAATTTAAAAGCATGTCAGATTTTGTAGCTAGAGGCGGCATGGAAATGAATGCTGAAATATGGAATAATCAAAAATTTTATGGGGCAGCAGGTCAAGGAGATACTGTTATAACTAGAGCTATTGATGATGCTATGGAATTTACGTTTCAAGGAAGAACTGCTAGAAGTAGAGCAGATAATATAGGAAGTAGAAGTGCTCCTAAAACTAATCTTATGCATGGTTATGATACTGTTATGAAACATTTTGTAAAAATTATGTCAAACCCAGGTCCTACTGCTTTAATACCGTTTCCAAGATTTTTATATAATGCTCTAAAGTTTCAATTAGAGTACAGTCCTATTGGATTATTTGATGCAGTGGGGTCAAAAGTGTTTAGAGCTGCTAGAGGACAGGCAGACAAGACATACGATTTTTCTGCTATTGGTAAAGGTATAGCAGGAACAACTATGTTTGGGGCAGCTTGGGCATTTAGAAAAAGTGAGTATGCGGGAGAAAGATGGGATGAAGTTAAAGATAGTGCAGGAAGAATAGTAAATATAGGATTAGTAGGACCTAATGTAAGTCCCTATATGTTTGCATCAGATTTTTTTATAAGAAATTTAGAAGGAGTACGCCCACACACAGAAGAAGAATTTTGGGAAATAGTAGATAACGGTGGAGATATAGAAGATTTAAAAAGCAACGGTTTATGGAACAAAGGACCAAGAAGCTATAAAAATTTTAAAACTTTACAAAGAGAAATGCTTAAAGCAGGCATAGGAACACAGGCTAGAGTAGGAACTCTTTCTTCTTTTTTAGATGATGTTTTTGTACCAAAGACTACTTTAAAAGATGAGGGAGATAATTTAAGTCTAGTAAAGAATTTTGTTAGATTAAACTCAGGTCTTAAAGGAATAGCAGGAGATTATTTTTCAGGGTTTGCTACACCTTTTTCTGTAATGAGTGACGTACTAAGTGTATGGGATGGAGCAGAAGAAATAGTAAGAGAAACAAAATTTAATCCTGCAACAAGTAAAAGCCTTAATAAAATACCTTCAGTTTTTTATGATTTAATCGGAGGAAAAAAAGAAATACCTTCTGCTTCACCTTTTACTAGTTCGTATAGAACAAAATTAGCACCTCTTGCACAACAAGTTTCTGGTGTTTCTGCCACAAGCCAAAAGAAACATGTGTTTTTATCTGAAATGGATAGATTAGGATTTTCTTATCAAGATGCAATAATATGGGATGAGAATCCTGCATTAACCTACGCATATAAAGAAGGTTTTTTTAAATTAATGGATGTGTATCAGAACGAACTAAACTCTTCTCACTACGTAAATAAATCAGACGCTGAAAAAGGAGTCTATATGGAAAGAGCTATATCTAATATAAGAACAGGTTTACGAGGACACATGAGAAAAAGATTTACTTCTAAGTTTAATAATTTTCCTTTGTACGATGCTGTACACGATCTTAGAAACATGACTTCCAGAGAAAGGATCTTAGCTCAAGAAACAGGAGCATTAAGTAAAATTAAAAAAGACTACGGCATAACAGGAGAAGACGATTTAAAAAGTCAAATGATAGACATATTAAGGGAAGACAATTAAAATAAATAATTACAAGCAAGAGGAGGCAACAGTGAAAAACTTTATAAAGGATATAGCAGTAGGAATAGTATCTGTAGCACTAGTTGCAACTCTTGTTGTACCTAATAATCTATTTGGTGAAGACTCAAACATAACTAATACTACAACTAGTACTGTAACTAGCACAAATACAAATACCAATAATAACACCAACAATAACACAATTAGTAGTACATCTGTTGCAACTAATAACAATAACAACGTAAACAATACTACAATAAATCAGACTACCAATGCCACAAATAACAACACTAATGTAAATACTAGCACATCTAATGTAACATCTAATATAACACAAACTCAAGACGTTACTAATACAAGCAATGTCACTTCTGTAGGAACAAATACAAATATCAATAATTCTACATCTAGTAACAATAACCAAAACACAAATTTAAATACTAATACTTCTAACAGTACGTCTTCTGTATCTACAGAAAGTGTCAATCAAAATACAAATCAGAACACAAATTTAAATACAAATAATAATAATAGCACTAGTGTATCTCGTAATGACTCTACACAGAAGGTAACACAAAGAATCAAAACCGCTCCTCCATCCGCTATAGCCCCATCTATAATGTCATATAGTCAAGACCTATGCACCACAGGAGCTAGTTCAGCGGTCCAAACTCAGTTTTTTGGTATATCTACAGGTAGAAGTGTACGAGATGATAACTGCGAAAGACTGAAATTATCAAAGGGTTTGTATGATATGGGAATGAAGGTAGCTGCAGTTGCTATGTTATGTGCCGATAAAAGAGTGCACGTGGCGATGAATATGGCAGGGACTCCCTGTCCGTATAAAGGCAAGATTGGTGCAGAAGCACAGAAAGCCTGGTTAGAAAATCCAGAAGATAGACCTGATTGGGATGATATAAAGAAAGAAATCTCTTCCCATGAGTTTAAAGCGTATAAGAAAAAAGATTTCTGTAAGAAGTATCCTACACATAAAATATGCTTAGATTAATATTCTTATTACTCTTTAGCATTTCGGCACAAGCCAACACGCCTGTATTCACAACAGGTACTGATCCTATATTAAATATCCAAAACACGGGCACAGCTCTTAATCTTAATGATGATGCTGTTTCTCCTATGCAAAATCTAGGCTTTGATTTTAATTACTACGGTAATACATATAGTCAAGCTAGAGTAGCTATGAATGGTTTCGTAACTTTTAATTCTAACTTTAATGTATACAATCAAAGAAACTATCTATCTGAAGTAATACCTGCGTCTGGTTTTGATTTTACCGTATTCGCTCTATGGTCTGATTTTATTGACAAGAATAATAACAACGGTTCTCCCTACGTAGGTACATATGGTGATGCAGGCTCTAGGTATTGGGTTGCAGGATGGTATAATGTTAATGAATATAGAAATAATAATTTAAGTTCTTTTGAAGCTATCTTGTACGAAACTACAAATGTCATAGAGTTTAGATATGATAAAATAAATGTATCAAACCATAACATAACTATAGGCTTACAAGGAAATAATGAAGCAACAACTCACTTGCGTTATGAAGACACCAATTCTACAAGCTACGTATTAACTGACGACTGGTCTGTTAGTACAGCTATTGATGAGTCTTTTACTAACTTATCATCAGAGTGTTTAATTGATTCTGACTTTAGTGAATTGTGCCAGGTATACGACTTAGACAATGAATTTGGAAATGGTTTTGACGATGAAGAGTATCTACGTGGCTCAGGTTTATCTGACGCTATGTTGTTAGGCTATGACGATGAGGAGGAATTTTATGGTTTCAATGATGAAGAAACTTATACAGGAACATCTGTTTTTTTTACAGGTGCTGACAGCAGGGATGGTGGCGGTACTGACTATGATGGGACTATTAGCGATAGTTATTTTGAATTTGATAACAGGGATACTATAGAATATGAAGACTTTAATAATAATTTTGATATACACCTTGATGGGGATTTTGCTTTACTTGGTAGTGAAGAAGTAACATTAAGTCTTATAGAAATAGATATAGGCGGACCAGAAAATTTATTAGATCTACCGCCTATAGATATTTTACCTGAGATACGATTAACCGAAGAAGAGTTTGTAGAGCTTGCTCAACACATGGATGAGCATTTTGATTTTGAAGATGAAATGGACAGAGAACAGTGGGATGAGCAGTTTGAAGACTTTGAAGAACAAGAAGAACAGAGAGAAGAAATAGAAGAACAGTATGAAGAAGAGATGTTAGAAGAGGAAGAAGAAATCTCAGATGAATCTATTGATGAGATAAGCCCAGAAGAAGTAGAGGAAGATAGACCAGAAAGGTCTGAAAGAAGAAGACAGCTAGTAAGAAACAATATTAATACCGCAAACAGAACAACTTCAAATATAGTGAACTCTAGCATATCTTCAGGACAAACCTCACAAAATGTGAACTCAGGCGGTAGCTCTTCTAGTGCTGTTGTATCATCAAGAGGTGGAGGTGTTTCTGTATCTAACTCACCTAGTATATCTGCTCAAATATCTTCAGCACAAGTACAGACTAATACAGTACTACAGTCTATAGAAGTTATACCCATGCCTTCTATGGATAATACACCTTCTGCTGTCATGGCTGAAGTACAAGTAACTACTATGGACAACCAAATACAAAGCGTTACATCGTCTGTAATGACTTCTTCTGAAGCAGATCAGATAGCAGAAGAAGTAGTTGCTAGTAATATAAGAGCACAACAAGAAACGTCACAAGCACAGCAAGAACAATCAGGAGAATATGATTCTCAAGGGCAGTCTAACCTTATTGCTTATATGAATTATGTGCCTAATTTTAGTGACTACTCACAAGCTGATATACCAGATCAAACAAATTGGTATCAGCCTACACAGATATATGCAGATGCTATGTTGAGGGACAATGGCGAAGCATATGGAAATTTAGTTAATAGCAGTTTAAACACTCTATATACTATAATGGATTCTCAACCAATGGGAATATTTTTAGAAAGGAGATAAACATGAAAAACATAATAGGAAAGCTACAGCAGTACATAACTATCATAGGTGTCATCACCGCTATAGGCGGGGGCTTTTACACCTGGGGACAGTTTAATTTACGTCTTGATAACATAGAAAAGAAAAAGATTAAATCTGTAAACATTGCACCCTTACAAGAATCTATTGCTACACTAACTACTAAAGTAGACAGTCTTGAAAAAAGAGTAGACAGGACAGAAAACAGAGTAGATAATGTTGGCAATAACGATAACCCTTTAGCTAATTAATTTATATTATAAATAGTATCTATTAGATTAATTAATTTGATTAATAGTAGAAATTGAGTATAACTGTGAATATATCACAGGAGATAGTCAATGCAATATTTAATAGGGGTAAGTTCCATATTCACTCTAATAACATGCCTCTTACGAGTCATATAGAAAATTTAATAGGTTTTCTAAAAAAAAGTTCTCATAGATGAGTTCTAAGAAAGATTTATATATAGTTAAATAGGAAAGGTCATAAAACCTTTAAATCGTCTGTATGAGCTTGTGTGGGGCTTATATAGAGTTTAAGGATAATATGACCTTTTTTAGTTGGTATTAAAGAAGTTTTAAATATCTTGTAATAAATCTTCTATTTTATGTATTCTTGCAGTAATAACTTCTCTACATTTAGCACCTTGTTGAACGTCTCTATATTTATATAGATAAGGTATAACATTTTTTAGTTCTTTTTTTAATTTTAGTATAGGGGTACTAGAGCCTATTATTATATCTACTGTTTTCTTATCCATTATTTTTTATTCCCTACATATAAACCAAACCAAGCCGCACCTGCACCTACAATGACAGATACAAAAGCAGACTGAGAATTAGTAGGATCAGGTAGTGTCATAAACCACATAGCAGACTTATAAAACATTAATCCATATAAACTTATAAGAAGTCTTGGAAATACCCTCCACTTATCAAATCCTTCTGCATCGTTGTACCAGGATTTTTTTTGTATTTGTACAGGTGCAGGAGGTGCTTTAGTCATTGCTGTTTTAAGTTCTTCTTCATTCATTATCTTTCTCCACGTTTATGTTTATATTCATACTAAAAGACCTTCTTTCTTCATCAGTGTTTTTAAAAGGGTATACAGTGTGTGTTAGATAAGAAGGAAATATAATAAAGTCTCCTACAGCAGGTCGTATTCGTACAGCACCATTATGATAAAAGTTAGAGCTTTCGTGAAACAGTTCTATATTACCACTACAAGGGTAATGTTTTTTAGAATCTTCTTCATCTTCTTTTTCTAGGTCTGGTACTTTTAAATATCCTACACAGGATAACTGACATTCTGTATGAATATGTGCAGGATTAAACTCCCCTGCAAACTGCCTTACAACCCAAGCAGAAGCATATTGAATACCTAATCTAGCATCTGGATGTAGAGCTTGATTCTGTCTTTGTAAATAAAATTGATGATACGCACCAAATGCACCATTAAAAAACTCAGCCATTCTATTTATTTGATCACCATCAATTAAAAACTCTTGTGTAACTTTACCTACAAGATGTTCAGAATGATCTAATGCTTTATCTTTCTTCTGTTGCATTTTTGCATCAACATACATATTTAAAGATTTAATAATTTTTTCAGGTAATCTTGAATAAACTATGTGTGGTCCGAAAGGCATAAGCATACTATGCCCTTCTTGCATATCTTTAAATTCTATAGGTTTTTTTATAGCAACCATTTATTTTTTCCACTTACTAATAGCTCTATTACCAAACCAAAATGCCATAACTGCGGCAAATAGTGCCATTGTCTCGTCATCCCAGGCTGTTAGTATTGCCTTTAAAAAATCTTCACCGCCCTGTACTGCTATAACTACATACGCACCTTTTACAAAAGCAAACAACATAAAGAAGGCATAAGTAATAACAGGTCTAACAGAAGCCTGTAAAGCTCCTATAAATTTAGACTGATTAGATTTAGCTAATGCTTCTGCATGTGCATATATACCTTTAGCCTCTTCTATATCTGCTTGTGCATCTATTTCTTGTAATTTTAGTTTACTAAGTTCAGATGCGTACTTGGCTTTAGCTTCTAACATTAACAGCTCTTGTTTGTTAGCTTGTTTCTTTTCAAAGAAACCTAAAACATTTGGCATAAAGCTACTACCAAAGCCTAGTAAAGAACCTAGCAAACTAAGCATTATTTATCTTCTTCTGGTGTAAGATTAACTGCAGGAAGTTGTCTAAGTTTTTCCATAGTTTGAAACACAGTTTTATAGTTTAGTTGTCCTAAAATATTAATTATCTCATTAAGTAATGTTATATCAACTACGTAGTGTTGAGGTACTTCAGGATTAGGTTCAACAAATGCTTCATTTACATCTGGGGTATTTGGATCATCTGGAATAAATTTTCCATCTTCAGTTCTTGCACGTTTTTTAGTCATATTAAGCTCCTATATCAACGATTTCACAAGAATCTGCGGAGCAAGCTAACTCTTGTCCACCTCTTGTGCTATCTTCTACTTCATAATCTATTAACTCTTGCCAGTCAAGTCTTTTAGGCATTTTTTTTAATAGTTTTAAATATTCTTTTTTAGAACACTCTTGGTATGGTGCTTGTTTATAAGTATGATCTGAATGTGGTAAAAAAGATATTCCTGCTACATTATCAAAATTATTATATACCCAAGCTCCTACGTCAAGCCACTCTTCTTCTTTAACTGTAATAGTAACAGAAGGTTTATGCTCACACCAAAATTTTTGATACTTTAGCCATAAGTCTAATTGCTCTAATGCAGAGGTGTCGTCACGAGTTACTGCTTCTTGTGGAGATTCTACAGGAAAACTAAACACTGTAGTATTATCAGGCTGTGTTACATCATCTTCTGCAGGTACTCCTTTCTCAATCATAAATTTAGTTAAAGGATCTTTTTTATCTCCTCTAACAGTTCTTATATAATATTGAGAATGTCTGGCATGTATTCCTGATGCAGAATCTACTAATTGAGATACAGTACCCGAAGGTTTTACGCATGTTATAGCGGTAGATTGCTCAATGTTTAAACGCTCTGCATATTCTTTATTAGTCTTTACTGCAATCCTTTTTAAGTCTTCTAAGCGAGTTTCTAAATGAGGATCGTTAGCACCATTAAGTAATTTAGAGTCCATGATACCTGTAAGAGAAACTCCTAGCAGTCGTTCTTCTTCTGTATTATCTTTCCATATTTTTCTAAGGTATTTAAAATCAGTAAGAGTAGATTGAAATGTTCCTAGTATACTAGAAAGTTCTACTTTTTTAATTAGTTTAGCCATAGTATCGTCTGCTCTTACAACTACTTCAGTTAAGTTACAAAATTGGTAAGGTCTTAGTATAATCTCACTGCAAGGGTTAGTACCAAAGTCGTGATTAGAATCTCTTCTACCATTTTCTAATGATTTCTCTATTGCAGACTGTCTATTGTATATGCCACGTTCACCTGATTTAGAGTTATATAATGTAAGCCACTCTTTCATAAAAATTCCTATAGGAGGTTTTTCTTTATAGCACACAGAGTTATTAGCTAATGCTCTTTGACCTTCATTATTCCACCACTCTCCAGACTTAGCTAGTGCCATTTCTTGATCTTGTAAATCAGATAGGCTAATAAGTGCAGAACGTCTTACGCCACCTACTACTACTACCGAGCCTATCTTACACATAAGATCGTGACATTCAATAGATTTTAGTTGTCTTCCTACTGCACCTTTAAATATACCCACAGTAAATCTAAATAGATCATCTAAAGGATCAGGACCACTTGACCTTCCTCCAAAAGTTTTAAGCCTTGCACCTGCAGGTCTTAGTTTAGATAAGTCCCACGTAGGTATTTGACCAGAATATAATAGATGTATTAACTCTTTATAACCTTTAGCCCAACCTGCTTTGCTATCTCCTACAACAATCGTTGTCTCGCTTTCTTCTAATACTTCGTTTACTGTAGGTAATTGTTTTGTATACTTTCTTTCAACAGAAAAACCTACACCTGTACCACACATAAGTATGTAAAGGCATTCATCAAATGACCTAACACTGTCTACAGGAAGATAAGAACAATTATATCCCGCTACATTACACCTATCTAAGGCTATACCAGATGTCATTAAAGCTCTCATAGATGGCATGATTTCTAAATTAAGGACAGCGTCTTGTAGTTCATTACGTAGTTCTATATCTAGTACATAATTATTCTGTTCGTTTAAACGATTAGTTAAATAATCAAAATATCTAGTTACTGTTTCGTTCCAAGACTCTCTTCTATTTTCTTCGTTTATCCATCTAGCATATCTAGAAACGTGTATAAAACTTTGGTAATCTGTAGGTAACTCTATTGAGTTAGAATTGTGTTTTGTTAAGTCGTATATAGCCATTATCTTTTCCTCTTTAATTTAGCTTTGTTTTTAAAATAAGCAAGGTTAAACCCTCGCTCCCATTCTTTAAATCTCATATGGTAACTAGGATAAGGATTTCTTAACTTACCATTATAAAATGCTCTTTGCCCTTCCTCAAATTGAATTTTTAAAGGAGCAATATTACTTCTTTTGTTTTTTTTGTAGTGTTGTGATTTTTGCAATGTCTACTCCTTCTACCTCATAAAAAATATTGTTAATAAAATCAGACATTTCTTCTTCAACATCACTGTCTACAGGCATAGTGTATACCTCAGAATCAATTTCTAAGTCAATGATTATTCTAGATGATATTTTCATGACACCCTATTAATTTTTCTAAGTACCATTTAGCTTTGTTTAAATCTTCAATAGGCTTATCCTTATATGTATATCTCCATACATATTTAAGAACATTACCTTTTAAATAACCTTTAAATTCTAAGGGTGACATAGAAGCTTGTATTGCTTCTATAGCCTCTATGCCCCCTTCATTATAATGTTGTGGATAATTAACATCATCAAACTTCAATGTTGTAGGCTTCTTCATTCAGTTTTCCTCTTCCAAATACAAATAAATTATCATCTGTATTACTATATACTATTAGTAAGTTAAAAAAAGTATTAAGTATAAATATACCTAATGCCGACCTAAAGAATACTACTACTCTTCTTTTGTAAAGTCCACGTGTACTACGTTTCCTTTTCGTTCCACAACAGGTTCTTCCAGTTCAAAATCTATGATTGAGTTCCATAGCATATCTCCTTCTTTTCCTGTTATTTTCCCGTCAATAGCTTTATCAAAAAAAGTGGTATGGAGGCTAATAAGTTCATCAGATGCGATATAACTAAAGCCGACCATAGCACGAGCCAAGTCAAGATAATGCTCATAAGCATCACTAGGGATATTAGCAGATGTTTTACAGGTAATAAAAGTCTCATGCATCCAGTCTCCGTCTTCATCTGCTTTAGGTATCAAACGAATAGTTATTTCGTCTTCACCAGTTTTAAGGGGCTTCTTTGCCATTATGCCGTAGCCTCAACAAGTTCTGTATAGTAATGCCAAGGGGGGTTAACAGCAGATGAAGCAGGCTGAGGTCTATGTTTAAGGTCATCCCAACAAGAGTTTTTATATTCACAAAAACCACATGTTTTGTTGAGGTGTCTATTACCTGTCTTCTTGCCTCTAAAAGTCTCTTCAACCGCCTTAAAATTTCTTTTAAAAGGTAGCTTGTTTTTTATAGCTTTTATCTTATCTTCTATAACGTTTAAACGCTCTTCCTTTTCTTCTTCTGTAAGTTCTAGTTCTAGGTATGTCATTTCTCCCGTTGCTTTATTTATTGCCCACCAACCTCCTATGTCTTTTTTAGAGCCGTGTGCATACATGACTAGTTGGTCAACGTAACCAAAAGTATCATGCTCTTTCATATTAGCATCAGAAGAAAATTTATGTCTATACGCCCAAGCAGAACATGATTTAACATCATCTACTTTACCATCAATGTATAAATCTGTTTCTCCTGTTAGGGTATGGTCGCCTATTTGTATTTCTACTTTTTCACTGTCTTCAAAAGGGACATTAGAGGCTTTTAAGATAGCTTTAAATATAGCTTCTATCGTATCACCTAAAATCATACGCATTTTAAAAGTAGAGTCGTGGGGCTGTTTCTTAGCCCCCATAGCATCCATCTGTAATTGACACAAAGGCTTACCTAAATTAGAAGGTCGTAGTTTAAACACCCTTTCTTCTGGATTAAACTGACGTTTTAATGCCTTTTTAAAATACTCACCTGCTTCTTCTACTATTTCATTAGACATAGTAGAGTTATCAGCACTAGCTTTTTCAAGGTAGGCAAATATTCTTGCTAAATTATCATTCATATTAGACTACTACTTCTATGAACTCTTCCGCATCTAAGACTACTTCAGCGTCTTTTATTTTTTTAGACGCTTCAGATGCCTTTTGTCTTACCATTTCACTGTGAGTTAAAATATACTCATTAAACACTTTGTTTGTACCTAAGTCTTCATCCGTCAAATCTAAATGTTCTTTCTCAATAGTGGGGTTTACAATGTACCAACTAATTGCAGGAGTTTGTTTATATTCCATTTCAAACTTTAGCTCTCTGCTGTAAGGGGCAGTTTTACTTTTTGCCATTTCAGATAGAGCATTGCCAAACTGTTTAAACGTGTCCTTACTTCCTATCTGATACATAACGGGAAAGTTATCAAAAGATACCTTTTCGCCATTACCTTCTTTTACTGCGTCTACTACTCTAAGCAAACCAAATAAAACTCTATATCTTTTTGAGCCTCTCCACCATGCTTTTTCATCGTCACTAGCCTTGTCCCAATCTTCTATTTTAGATTTACCACAATTCATAGTACCTAATTCATCTAAGGCATCGTCATAAGGATTACGAACAAATACAGAACGGTTTACATATCTCCCTCGCATGTCTTTACCTTCTTTAGTTTGGAAGATAGCGTTCTCATCGTATCTCTGATAAAAAAATCTTTGCTGAAATACTCTTATCCATGCCTGCTCGGCATACACAATACCATACTTAGGGTGGTCAATCTTAACTGTACCATCTGGGACAGACGTACCTGTTGCAGACCTAGTTTTATTATTTATTGATAGTCTAGGAATATTCACCATAGAACTTGATGTCTGCTCATCATATATTCCTAGTGCTTCCATAGCCTGTGAAAAAGGCAAAGTATTTTCTGTTAATGTTAATTCTGTTGTCATATAGACCTCCTGTTAAAGTGTTATAGAGTTATACTCTAAATTAAGTTAATGTCAAGTTTAAACGGTTAATATTTTAATCTTTTTTTATAGACTATATTTTCTCCTTCTTTTTGCCATGACATTTTTGGCAAAGTAATCTTATCATAAGGATGCTGTTTGTTGTATTGGTACAGCTCTCTCCTCCATTTTACGAACATCTCGTGTTTCATCGTGTATCTCTTCCATATCTAACCAATCATCGCCTATCTTTAGGTCTATTCCCATAGGGACATCTAAAGTCAAGTCAAATTGAGCAAGCAATCTTTCTGGAACTCGTAGCATAGCTTTTCTTAATTCAAAAGGTATAGTATCTATTTCATCAGGATGCACATCAACAACGATAGAATCGTGTACCGTGTTAATGATAAGTGATTTATATTTTTTTGAGTCTAACACTTCCTTAAATAATATACATGCTAAAGGAACTATTTCTGCGGTAGCAATGGACTGCACAGGATAATTTTTTATTTGGGTAGCATAAGTAGAACCATAACGTGTCCTAGAAACTTTAGGAAACGAAAATTGTCTACCTGTTATTGTAGTAATTCTTTTATTGGTTATAGCCTCTTCTTGTAATTTTTTGTGCCACTCTCCTATATCACTATACTTAGCCATAAAGGATTCATTGTAAGCAACCTCAGCAGGAGAGCCTGACATACCGCCATACAAAGGTCTAAACGTTCTTGCCTTAGCATCTTGTCTAGACGTTTCTTGTCCCGCTTCTGTCAATACTTTAGAAGTGTAAGCATGTACGTCAAACCCATTTTCTATTTCTTTTCTTCCTACTAAATCATTTGCTACCCACACGGCTGTTCTAAATTCTAACTGAGCAAAATCTCCCTCTAAAATTTTCCCACCTTCAAACCTAGATACAATAGCTTTTCTAACTCGTGCTGTACTGCCTCTAGGTAAGTTTTGGAAGTTAGGCTTTGACGAAGATAGCCTACCTGTTGATGTACGTACTTGATTTATTTGAGGATGTAGTATGCCGTTGTCGTATACGTTTTGTTGTATGCCTTTACAAAAAGAATTTATATACGTATCTAAAGCATTTATGCGTTGCATGTTAGACAAAAACAAACTAGCTTTATCCATGCCCTGTTGTTCTGCAATTTCTACTAAAGAGCCAAACGTAGCTTTATCTGTTGCAAAACCATTAGCGGTTACTTGGTCTACTGAAGTAGGAGAAAACTTAAAGCCTGCTACCTCTGGTAACTGTTTATATGTGTAGCCTGTACCGTTACAAGACTGGCACTTAGGATGTTTTTTATATGGCGTACCATCTTTTTTTCTACGAAATATTGTACCAGAACCTTTACATGCCACGCATTGACGTACTTGTGTCTTCTTAGATATAGTAGTTTGTGCTTTAACTATGTCGTTTAAACTACTCTTTGGTATACGATTTTTATATTTACTTGTTCCACTTGCTCTAGCACCTATACCAAAAACCCTAGCCCATTCATTTTTATCTGTTACTTTTCTTGACCATACTATTTCTGATAACTGCTCAGGACTAGCTAAGTTAAAAGGTTTATCTCCCATTACTTCTTTTACTATTTCTTTATTTTGTCCTGCCCTAAGTGTCCTTTCATTGTCATAGGCTCTTCTAACTACTTCTAAAGCCTCGGTGTCAATGGCTAAACCATTACGTTCAATGTTTATTAATACCTTAGTCATTTCATTGGTTAATGTAACGATAGGTAACATAGATTTGTATTCATCTGTATTAAATAATCTATCTTGTTCTAAATACAATTCACCACAAGATATTATATCATACTTATTATATTCCCCTACTAAGCCAATAGGCATAGCTTCAAAACCTATTTTGTTACTAAAATATTCTTCTATTAGTTCTGACTTTTTTAAAGTTACTTTTCTACGTATACAAGATTCAGCTAAAGATAGTGCTAATTTTTCTCCTCTAGCTAAAAGGTACTCGCCTGTCATAGTGTCATATAAATCCCCGTTATAGGTAAACCCGCACTCGTACAACCATGACATATCATATTTTATATTATGTCCTATTAGTAAATCTGCTTTATCCATAGCCTGCTGTAATTCTACAAAATCATTTGGAGAAGCATCTTTGTACTCATTGTGTTTAAACCATGTTACTGTTACATCTCCTACTGCATCAGTTACAGGAGCATGCCCTACGCATACTAAATAATTATCTACGTGATAAGGAGACGGGTTACCATCCGTTACTTTATTCTCTATGTCTATTACTAATTTATTATTGTGCATAAAATTTCCTTGTTCGTTGCGACTGAGTGAGATAGATTGTACGAGGTAAGAACAATCGTCTATACTTTGAAGAGTTCAATCAGAGGAGCGATTTACTTTCTCCAAACAGACACACACTCAGTCGCCTCTTTACCAAAACAACATGTAAGGTAAAGATATTCGTTTAAACACCTAGTCCATATAAGATGCTGTTAAATGGTCAAACATAACTGCAAAATTGCCATGCTGTCCTGTTATTTTATTCTTTACTATATTAATCCATCTCATATTAGTATCGCCTTCTTCTGTTTCTTCTTTACCAATCAAGACAATTAAATCTGCCTCGCCTGCTTTACCTGTTCTTGAGCCTGATAGCATAGAATCGTTTAATATAATCTTACCTGACGCTTCAGCAGATAGCTGACACATACCAAACACTACACACTCCTGTCTTTTAGCTAAGTCTCTACTTTCAGCGTATAAACTTGTAAGCCTTTGGTCGTCTCTAGCAAAAGTTCCGCCTATTTGAGTCTTGTCTAGTATGTCTATAATGACAACATCAGGTTTTTCTTTTTCCACTATTGCCTCAATCTCTCCAAATGTCAAGCAACTAGAATCAAATACTTGTAAATTTTCAGATTTCTTTTTCCACTTATCTATAAATTTATGTTTGTACTCTTTTACATAAGCTATTCTTTCTTGACAAGATGCGGTAACCATTCTGAGCATATGCCTTTGAGCTTTTTCTTCATTAGTAAACATAATACACTTAGCCCCCTGGTCTAAAAAACCTTTAGGGGATGCTATTATAGAATGAGCAAAACCTGACTTGCCCACATTGGGTCTTGCCCCAACCACAACAAACATACCTTTACTAATCCCACCTACCCTGTCGTTTAAACTCGGTACATGAAACTGATAATGATGTTCTTGGTCTAGTTCCTCAAACAGTTCCTCCATGTCATTAGAAGAACGTAGTTCACTTTCTTTTCCTCTATCCGTCATAGACCTTAATTTCTCACTTGCTCGGATAACCGAAGTAGAATCATAATGGTCGCCTTGCATTATTTCTATTGACTGCTGTGCAACTTTTTGTGCTTGAGATTGCAATGACATTTTGTATACCATGTCAAAAGCTATGTCGTCATCTATATCATTTAATTTTTTAATAACTTCAAACTCTGCCATTATAGAATCTTTTTGGCTTACCGTTATAGACGGGAACGTAGCTATGTAGTTCATGGCTATGTCAGTTAAAGTTAAATCTTTATCTTTATATTTTTTGTACGCATCGTCTACTGCGTTTTTTACTTTTAGTAAACCATTAGAAAACATAGCGTCATCTAATCTATCTACTACTTGATTATGAAAATCGTGGTTAGTCGCATACTTTTTAAGTATCTCTTTAGGCATACTTGTCATATTATTCTCCTCGTTTAAACGTTATCTATCAAAAGTAATAAACAAACTTGCTATGTTGTCGCATCTTCTTATACCACAAATAGTTTCGTTGTCAATGTTATATTCATCTAATTTATGCTCAGGAAATTTATATTTTCTTTGGCAGTCACTACATATCTGCGACCAATCTCCTGCGGTCTCGTCATCTACTATGTCGTTAAAATCTACACCTAATCTCATTCCTCTGTTTTTAGTATTTTTATATAGCTTTCTTCTCATGCTCTTCTCCAAATAATTCTTTAATAGTTTCTTTGTTTTCGTATTTTAAATCACGTTCTAAGATAATAACTTTACAATTTTCTACATGGATAGCTACCTTACGTTGTATGTCAATAGATTTATTTGTAGCGTCTCTATCTAAAGCCACAATAACTTTTTTATATGGTTTTATGTATCTTAGATGCTCGGTCAATAAATTAGTTCCTAATAAAGCTATGCCTGTTGCTTTATGTGATACTACGCAAGCTGATGTACAATCTTCAACAATTACTGCTACATCTTTATTGTCTCCTATTATAAAAGGAGTATGACAATTATCGTACCTGTACCACTTTACGCCATACTTTAAAGCTCTTCCTACAGCACCTACAACTTTACTATCATATACTGTCATAAATGCTAATCTATCGTTCTTGACATCATAGCAAAACCTATCGGGATTCTTATCGTATATGTCCATACAATTAAATTCATTGAGGTAGTTTAAACACTTATGACTTCGGGTAATATCTCGTACAAAATACTCTGGGATAACGAAGTCTTCGTCTTTCTTTTTCTCCTTATTAAAGTTAATTTTATTAGATATGTCTTCTTTAGTATAGTCCGCATTAGTTACACCGCCTATACCACAGGATGCTGAATAACAGTTCCATAAAACTTTACCATCCATCCTTGTTACTGTTAAGGTATTTCGTTTACCGCACACCACACAGTCTAATCTTTGAGTTACTTCATCTTCTAGGTTTAATTCTCTTATAGCTTCATGAAGTTTTTCGTAACCTTTCAATTATATTCCTCTATCTAACATAGAGTTTAAACGATTAGTAACATCTTCATCGTCTTTAACAACTTTATCTGCAAACTTATTTCTAACAGACTTACTAGAGAAAGCCCTAATGTTTTCAAAGTACTCAGGAGCATGAGTATTAAAGCTCTCTAAAAAATCATCTAACTCTACCTCGTCTCGGTGAAAGTTACTGCCATGAAATGTGTATATCATTTGTTTAGTCATTGTAGTTCTCCTTTGCGTTTAAACACTCATTACTAATTACTAGCTTTCCAATGTAATCAGAATCCTCATCTTTATGTACTGTTACCATAACATCATTATTAGTTTCTGATGACCTTTCTATTCTTATCCACGAATTAAAAAACTCATACCATTGAACGTCTCGTTCTTCTATGCGTACAAGGTCTTGTCGGCATATTGTATACATTCTTTCTTCAGAATCTTTTTTGACCATGTTCCCACCTCTCTATCTCTTCTAATAAACTTTCTGCTAATTCTAGTCTACCCGCACAAATAATATCATCAAAATCATGAGTGCTACTATTATCTAAATATTTGTATGTCTCAACTTCATACCTAAGATATTTTTTTATATTCTTTATTTTTTTAGATTTTCTTTTTACACTAAACAGTAATCGGTGTACTAAACCTATAAGATACTGCTTGTGTTCAGAAAAGTTACTAAACGTATTTTTCATATCACATTCCTTTCGTTAATAGTTCTTCTGTATCTTCTTTGTTGATAGCAAACACTACAACAATTTTTTTTAAGTCTGTGTCCGCATGGTATGACCAATCCAACTCCTGACCTCCCCTTTGTATAATGGTATCTCTTGCTTCGTCTAAAACTTCATTTATTATCTCTTCTGTCTGTATATTTATTTCTATATCTATCTCTGTCATTTTTTTCTCCTTATAATTTGACAATATTAAAATTAAGCTGTATGCTACGCGCATGCCCCGTGGGGGGGCTACATATATAGGTTAGTTAATACCCCCACTAGGTATATCATTTACCTCTACCCAATTAGTAGAAGTAGAAGTTATTATAAATACACTACTCAATAAACTCATTAAGTTACCTACTGCTACTGCTTTATCATCAGATGATTGCTTTACATAATATAACAGTAAAGCTACTAGAGAGCTTGTAGCAACGTCTTCTACATCTACTCCTACCTCTGCTGAAGTCTTATTAACAAATTTCATTACCGCGTCTGTTATATGCTCTATATCGTCTTTACTAGCTATCGCCATTAGTATTGCTTTCTTATCCATGTTATATTCCTTTTTTGTCTAGGTAATCATCTATATTCATTTGCTTGTCGTCATTGTAAGGTACATCATTAGACGCAAAATGTATCATACCTTCTCTTAGGTCGTTTAAACTTGCGTCTGTTATCTCTTGGTCTAAACTTAATTTTCCTAGTTCTTCAAAGTATAGTATCTTTCTTATTATATCTCTGTATGTACTCATCTTATGCCTCCTCTATTTTTATAGGGCGTTTAAACCATTTGTGTAATACCTCATCAAAGTATATATCTTTTAAAGGTCTGCTGTTGCCACCTGTGTGCGACATAGCTTTAGTAGTCTTCTTTCTATTCTTTCCTTGTATTTGTTTCTTAGCCATTATCCTCTCCTATATATTTATTAATACTGCTAAACAAGTTATACCTACTAGCAATTCAAATATTTCCCAATTATTCATTATTTCACCTCATCAACAGTTATGTTATTAACTCTATAATCCAAATCTTCTAACCATGATTTAATTTCATTTTCAATATGTGCTGTATCAAAAAAAGTTTCATCATCTTCTATTAAATCATCATCTCTTGTTAATTTAAAATTAATATTAAATTGTGTCATCATTTTTCTCCTCATTGTTTAAACGTTTTCTATTGTACTTAGTCTTATCTTGTTTTACTCTCGTGTAAGTTCCTTGCAACTCTCTTACAATTCTAGGCTTATCGGGTGTCTTCTTCTTTGTCAAGGTATTTCTCCATAAACTTATACTTGGGCATTGTAACGGGTTTACTTCCGTGTGAATGGTATCCCCATAATTCTCTTAACCATCTAGGCGTACTCTTTGTATAAAATCTTGTATCTGGTTTAATTAATTGCATTTTATTCTCCTATGCGTTTAAACAGTGCGAGTAAGGAAATCTGCTAACCTCTTGCTCACGAGATTGAAGTTCATTCCTTACTCTGTCTGGCTTGAGTTTGCCACGCAACGTTTTCAACTCAACTTACGCTTACAAATTGCCTAGGACTAGCATCAGTAAGACCATGTTCCTTGTAACTCCTAGTAGTAAGTAAATTGCATATCAGGGGCGACCTGACTAGGTATCTTTTTAAACACTTACCATTCAATAGTTTCGTGTCCTTACTACTAGGTATCCTAGCTAGGATAATTCTTTATATAGCTTGTAGTCTAGGCATGCAACTGTTTTAACTACTAACTTAGCCCACCATCATACGAGTCTCAACCTCAGCCTCTGTATCCTCTCTGCATTGAAGATAATGTCCCTCAACTTAACGAAATAATGTATCTAAGACAATGGGTACTATAATTCTTTATAACTTGGCATTGATAGGTAATCTCTTGGGGAATACTTTTAATGGGTTTTCTCCTTTGTTTAAGGTTTACACCACGGACTCTCACCGCCTTTCCCAACCAAATTATGTTCTTTTTACTCCTTATATAACCTTCTTAAACATAGTATCATTAGGTACTACTATTAACTTATATTCGTATAAACCATTAGACACATACCTTTTATCTACTTCATAGATAGCGTCATCAGGTTGAAACTTAGGGTTTCTAAAGGCTCTAAGCTGTGCTGATATAGATGGTGATGGTTCTCCCGTAGCTTTAGCTATGGCGTTTAAACTCTGCCACCCGTTGTTGTGCATATAGTTAAAGATTTTAACAGCTTGCCTACCTAATCTTTTTTTATCTCTGGGTGCGGAATATCCCCCACCTGAGTACTCTGCTTTTTTACCAAATAATTTTGTAAACATATTCATTTATTTTCTCCTTTGTTAATTTGACTTTATATTATTATTAGTATATAGCAAGTAAAGTTTTGTAACACCATGTAACAAAGTTTACTCACCCTGTTTAAACTCTTCCCATTTAAGGGCGTTGTCTGAAAATTCTCTTAGCTGTACTAACACTTCCTCTGCGTCAAACCCTCTGTTAAAAGCGTTGTCTCCAAAGGCTATCTCGTAAGCCTCTTCTATAAATGTCTGCCAACCTCTATCCATTATCCTTCTCCTTAAATTTAAGTAGCTGAACGTCATCATATCCTTTCTCAACCCATTCGTTGTAGTCTCCTAATGCTCTTTTATGGGTGGTGTAATAGTCATCAATGCCACCTACCCATACAACATATTTATATTCATTTTTTTCCATTATTCTTCTCCCCTTTTTAATTCGTTTAGTTTTATTATCAAATGACTTCCTATTTCCTCACATAACTTTGTAGGGTGAGGCATAAATTCTTTTTTAAGGTCATCTTCATATTCCCATAAACTTTCTTCTACTTTTATAGTCTTATATGCTTTATCTATAAACCAAAGAATATCGTGTACTGTATCGTTAATTAATTCAATGTCTTTATCATTTAATTCTTTTTCTGCCATTATTTTTCTCCTCGTTTAAACTCTTACTCTTCAAACCAATCCACTTCAATTCTTTCGTAATCCTCATCATACACACCCCCCTTCTCGTGGTACTTACAGTCTACCTCATGGTGATTAAGATGTATAGTGTGCTTAGTCCCGTCTTTAAGTTCTATGTCCGCCATACCCCACTTAAAGAATGTAGATTTAATGTCATCAGGGTTTATACCCTCCTCCTCTAAATCTAAACTAGCGTGTGTTGTATATTGTAGTTCTATAAATTTAGCCTTTCTCATTTTCTATTGCTCCTAATTCATCTCTGATTAAGTCGTTTAAACTCTCACCCCTGACAAAGTCATCAAAGTCATACTCATCAGCGTCAAGTTTATCATCTATTTTATAATCTAACTCTTGCATATCATCTCTCAGTTCTTCTTCAAGATTTTCTAGTTCTTCTTTTACAATGTTTAGTATTAAGTTTTTAATTAGTTTTCTCATTATTCTTCTCCTTCATCATCAAAACCTAAAAAATGCACAAACATTTGTGCTTCCTCATCGTGTTTAAACGTATTACAGTTATCACACTTTTGTATTTCATCATTCCAATCTTCGTCATTAGATAAAATCCAACCTTTGTTATCACAATCTTCACAATTTCTCATTATTCTTCTCCTCGTTTAAACCCTTAGTTCCATGCTTCAGAATTATTGGGTTGTGTTATTTTTAATAAATCTTTTTCCCATTGTTCTATTATAGTGTCAAGACCTAAATTATTTTTATCATCTAAGTTTATGTGGTAATCCGAAACTTGTTCTGCGTCATCGTTCCAATTACTCCAATAAAGATTGCCCATGTGTTCTTCCTTGTGCCAAAACTCTATAATCATCTCGTCAACACTATGTACTCCTCTGTACTTATCATCTTTGTTGGCGAAACCTAGTGATACATCATTGGTTCTTTCTAACTCTGTTGTCCTGTCCTGTGGCTCTATCAAAGCATACTCATAGCCCTTATCTACTGCTGTCTGTAATATTGTTTCTATTAAACTTTTCATTTTATTCCTCCTCTGACTGTTTAAACATCTCATTTCTATAACGATTTTCTAACGTTTTTATATACTTTTTTAAATGTTTTACATTATCCCATTGTTGACCGTAATATTGAACAATCTCTTTAGGTGTCATTCCTATATCATAGCCTTGTTTATCTAATATTTTAACCATTTATTCCTCCTCGTTTAAACAGTTAACTTGTTATGTATTTTCTATTACTACTTTGAAAATCAATAAAAAGACAATACTCATACACCCACATCAATTCCCCATCTTCACCATTGAGGTGGCGTTCAATAAATATTGTTTTAGGTAGTTTATCTATTACCAACTCATATAAATACTCAGTTAAAGTAATATTAACCAACGTTTTTTTATTTTTTCTAAATTTCTTATAGCAAGACAATACATATTTTTTAATATTCTTTTTTGTTACTTCTGTCTCAATTTCATTTTCTTTTAACATTTTATTTTTACCTCTAAAAATTTGCAATCATTATTGACTGTGTTTATAGTTTTGCATTTTTAAATAAACCCGTCAACAAAAAAATAAATTATTTTCGGTAAAGAATTGTAACACAATGTAACAAACTTTATCAGTCGTTTAAACGCTCAGGAAAAAATGTTTTTTTATATATATAATGTATATAGGAAAAAAAGAGAACAAAGAGAGAACAAATTTGATTTAGGATTTTTAGATACTAGCGTAGCCAAAAGGCTTAAATCGTCTGTATGACGCTCTATGACCGTTAAAACCTGTCAACCCCTAAAATAACTACTTTAATAAATTATTGTAACAGATTGTAACACAACGTTTAAACGCCTATCTACTTTAGAATTATTCTAATCTATACTTTAGAACTATTCTAAGAATCATTCGCAATTATACTTTAGAATCATTCTAATCTATCTGTGTTGCATAAATACAACGTGATATATTTACCACAGTATATATACCTCGTTTAAACACCTAGAACAAAGCAAGAACAAAAACTATCACGATACTATCATTATTACTGTCATATATTGCAGAACAAAAGGAGAACAAAAACTATCACGATACTATCATTATTACTGTCATATCTGCCCGTTTAAACGCTCAGAATTTTAGGCACAAAAAAACCCCCGCAATGCCAACCATAACATTGCGAGGGAGGGGGAGGTAACTGTTTAAACGGCTTTATAAGTTTTATTTATACCATTAAAAAACCATCTGAAACTTTCAACATTTAAGTATTCTAAATCATCATCAATGTTATTCTTCCAATCGTTGACGACTTCCTCACCTATAATGTAAACGTACATATTAACAATTTTTTCTGCGTCTGAAAAATCAGTTGATACTTTACCAAAATTAAATTCCTCATACTCTTTTATAAAATTAATAATATTTAATGTTTCATCACCTAGCCATTGTTTAGCTTGATAAGTACCTATGATATAATAACTTTCATTAAAACAATAATGATGTATGTCATCATAAAAATATTTATCCTCAAAGATTGCCGTATCATTTTCTTTTACATAATCATTGAAATATTCTGCTATCTCTTTTCTTTTATAATCCATTTTGTTTACCTCGTTGTTGTTAGTTGTTATTTCTTATTTCAGTTATCGCATACCATATTGAAAATGTCAACGGTATAATTACAATAAATATGAATGATATTATTTCTAATTTGCTCATCGTTTAAACCCCCTCTATATCATTATTAATTATTACATCAAAACCTAAGCAACCTTTTAAAACTTGGTACTCCTCAAGTGTAAAACATTTTTTATTATAGCTTACAAATTGTAAAAGGTTTTGTGAATAGTCGCAATCAGGATAAAATCTTTTATTACCGTAACTTTCTTTATATTTTAATTGTATTGTTTTCATTGTATTAGTCCTCATTTTAAAATAGGGGAGAGCGTTTAAACTCCCCCCTTGTTGATTTGATTTAAGCTATTATATATTCCCCTTTCTTACATGCTCCACAAGTTTTATCTATTAACATGTTAAAATTTTTCATACTTTGGCGGTGAGAATACCCGCAATCGTTGGAACATTCTATTTTAAGATTTCTTATAGGTTCTTTTTTCTTTGCTTGTTTCTCAAATTCATGTTGAGGATATAGCCCTAGTTTATTTACAATAGTTTTTAATATTGCTTCATCTAATTGAGGGGTTGAGATTGTAGCTGTCCAAGTATTATTATTTTCCCCGCTACCCGTTAAACCTAGTTTTTTTCCTATGTCTGCAAAATCTTTTTTATGTCCGCCAATTCCGCAAGCATGTATGCCTTCATGAACCATAATATCCCAAAATCTAAGGGTATCTTCTACCGTCTCACCTTTAACTTTTTGAGCATTAAAAGATATTTCTATTCTATCTGAATATCTTGTACAGTCCGCTAAGGCTTTGGCGTTTTCTCTATATTTACTAGTCATTGATACAAATACGGGAGGTAACTCGTAGCCCGTTTTTTCTTTAAAATAAGGAACTAGAAATTCGTTATAACCTTTTGTTCCGTACTCTTCACGGCTTCCCTTAAATATTTGGTATTCATTGCCATTGATTACAGCGTCAAATTTACCGCCTAATGTTTCATATGTTTTAATAGTTGTTTCCATTGTATTTACCTCTTGGTTGATGGGGAGAGCGTTTAAACCCTCCCCGTTTATAATTAGTTATTATCGTTGTTTATTTCTTCAATTTCCTTTTCAAAGAAAGTATGAGTTTCTTCTATTAAAGTAAAGTTACCTTCGTCAAAAGTTGGATAACTAACCCTTCCACTATCCATATTTGGGGAAATTTCATAATCGTATTTAATGTGTCCAATCATATCCCCGTTTACTTTTATAGGTTTAACATAGGCTAAGAATACTTTAGAAGTTGAGTATATATTGTCCTCAAGGCTTATGAATTTAATTTCATCTATCCACCCGCCAACATGTTCATTTTTTAATTGGCTTTCTGTATGTATTAATAGTCTTATTTTACTTGGGTTTAAGACTGTCTCTTTTTTTAAGTTATATTTAGTCATCTAATCTCTCTTTATTTGGTTGATGGTTAAACCCTAGCGGTTCAACCTTAAATAGATAGGAGCATATTAAAGTTTAAACGTGAAGTAAAATAATGTAACAGAATGTAACAAACTTCATCAGAACAAAAAGAGAACAAATTTGATTTAACATTTTTGAATAGGAGGGTATCCATTTAAACAAATTGTGCTGTATGGCTCTTAAAATTGATTTAAAATGATATGCCCGTTTAAACCCTTATATTATGTTAATAATTTTTATTATTTCCCATTACCCCGCAAATAGTGTTGCATTATCCACACAGTTGCAAAAATGTTACAAACTTAGTTTAGAATGGTTCTAAAAACTATCATTATACTATCATTTTTGCGAATGGTTCGCAACTAGTAGCCTACTGAGTTTAAACGCTTATCTACGGGGTAGGTATGACCACCGCCCCGCGGGGGGTATAGTGTATACGGATGCTGCATAAAATTATAAAATAGCGGTGTTACCTAGTTTGGCATACAATATATAGATATATTCAAGGAATAACTCGTTACTTAGTTTGACAATCGCCTGCACTCTTAATATAATACGTACATGGTTAAAAAAAATGTACAATATATGCGTGATTATAGGAAACGACAGTTACGTGAAGACCCTGTAGCTTACAAACTAAAGTCTATGGTTCGTAGGGCAAGGGCTAGGGCGTTAAAGAAGGGAGTACCATGTACTCTTGTATGGGAAGAATTGATACCTTTGGTTAAAGAGAGGTGTCCTTACTTCACTGAGATTAAATTAGATTGGAATAATAAGAAGAAAGGCATTACTAAAGAGTCTCCTACCTTAGATAGGATTGTACCAGAGAAAGGGTATGTAGATGGTAATGTAGAAATTATAAGTTCTAAAGCTAATAACATTAAATCTATAGGTACATCTGTAGATTTATATAGAGTAGCAGATAGACTCTATGAACATGAAAGAAGTAAGGTAGATATTCAACTAGGTGAATCACTTAGTGACATGAGGTATCGCCTGCATGGGTAATAAGTATATACTAAGTAGGGACTATGTACTAATTAGATATATAACTAGTATATATATGTAGCCCCCCCAGGGGGAATAACGTAGTTATAACACATAATATTCAATCTGTCAAGTTATAAGGAGAAAAAAGATGAAAAAATGGTCAGGATGCGATGAGGCTATTGTAGGACTAGGTCACAGATGTGGTTGTGAGTCTGTTGTAGTATATGATTACGATAAGTTAGTAGATGTATTTATACAACAAGGTATGGAAGAAGAAGAGTCTATTGAGTGGATAGATTTCAATATACTAGGTGCATGGATAGGCGAAGACACTCCTATAGTACTAATGGAGAACCACGATGAACACTAAGTATAGAACATGGGAGAAAATCGTTGCAAGGGCAATAGAGTATCCTATAGGCGAAAGTGATAATGATACACCTAGAACTGCTGTACTAAGGCAGAGACATGCTAAGATAGGATTCTATATGCGTATAGCAGAAAGATCTGTAACGTGGATAACCTGTTTCTTTATTGTTGCAGGGGTGATAAGGCACTGGTAATGGATATAAAAACATTAGACGAATTGATGGAAATAGCTTGGGACTTACCTGATAATGAAAGAGATGAAGTAGTACGTACTCTTAAACGTAGTGCAAGAGATAAAAAACTTGACAAATCAGTAAATTCGGATATGTATGTAAACCTATTAGAGAAATTTTATTACTCCCTAATTCATGGAAACGAGGAGACATCCACAGCAATTAGTTTGCCACACAGTTCCGTATTCTACATTAGGGCGGTAATAGAAGAAGATAAAGAGTTTATAGATAAGATTGGATACACACCTAGTCTCGCAGAAGTAGAGAAAGCTATGTATTTAGAAGGTATGCTACCGTGGGGGGAATACAGTGTACCTAATTGGTTTGCCAGGAAACATGCGTTTCGTAAAGATAAGAAATAGAATGTCCCTCTAAAGCATCTTGTATCCTTTTTTCCGAGGAGATCGTGGTACAGATTGAATCTTTACAGCATGTAAGGCACGGGGGTATGAGTATATCTTGTACCCCCCATTATAATAGGAAAGTACTATGAGTAAAAAAACATCAACCGAAACTATGTTAAAAGGTCTTGACGAAGGAAAGTTTCAATTTAAAAAAAAGAAACCACCTTCTACAGTAAAAAAAATAATTAAAGGCGTAGTTAAAAAGTTACCTTATGTAGGAGCTGTAGTAACAGCAGGATTAGCAGCTAATCAATTATATGAAACTGTTAAGTTTGAAAAAAACAGAAGAAAAAAGAAAGAAGTAATAGATTCTCCGACAGGAGCAAAAAGTGTATTTGAAAACAGTGACACTAAACCCTAGATGAAAGAAATGTTGTCAGATTTTATAAAAGTTATAGTATGTATACTAGGAGCAACTAGTTTATATACAGGTCTTGTCAGCTTAGTAGAAGATAACGTAGGATTATTTTTTTTATCACTACCATTTAACATTATGTTTATATGGTGGTATAGTAGTAAGATGAGGAGATACAATGCCGAGAAAAGCATCTAAACCTATACCAAAGACTACGAAAGGCAAAGGGGCTAATTATAGACCTACTAAGTCTGGAGCAGGTATGACTAAGAAAGGGGTAAAGGCTTATCGTAAAGCTAATCCTGGATCTAAGTTAAAGACAGCAGTTACTGGCAAAGTAAAGAAAGGTAGTAAAGCTGCGAAGAGAAGGAAGTCGTATTGTGCTAGATCAGCAGGACAGTTAAAAAACAGTTCAGCTAAAACTAGAAATGATCCTAACTCTCGTATTAGACAAGCAAGAAGAAGGTGGAAGTGTTAAATGGCTGCTAAGAAAAAGAAAACAACTAAGAAGAAAGGTGCTACACCTAGTAACCCTGGGTTATACTCAAGGGTAAAAGCAGCAGCTAAAAAGAAATTTAAAGTGTACCCATCAGCGTATGCTAACGGATGGTTAGTTAGGGAATATAAGAAACGTGGTGGTGGATACAAGTAATGGCTAAACCAACAGGAGGACTAACAGCCTGGTTTGGTAAAGGACCTAAAGGAGATTGGGTTGACATAGGTGCACCCAAGAAGAAAGGTAAGCTCCAACCTTGCGGTAGAAAATCTGCAAGTAAAAGTAAAAGATCTTATCCTAAGTGTGTACCAAGGTCTAAAGCTAAGAGTATGACTAAGGCACAAAAGAAAAGTGCTGTGACTAGAAAAAGATCTAAGTCTCAAGGAGTAGGCGGTAAACCTACTAATGTAAAGACTATAGTAAAGAAAAAGAAAACTACTAGAAGGAAGAAAAAGTAATGAAGAAAGTACCATCAAAAAATAAAGGTCTTGGTAAATTACCATCATCTGTAAGAAACAAAATGGGCTACATGAAAAAAGGTGGCACAATAGCGTCAAAGAAAGCTAAGGGCATGAAGAAAGGTGGTGTCCTTAAAAAAGCTAAGGGCATGAATAAGGGCGGTGTTCTTAAAAAAGCTAAAGGTATGAAAAAAGGAGGAGTACTTAAAGCTAAGGGCATGAAAAAAGGTGGCGTTGTAAAAAAGGCTAAAGGAATGAAAAGGGGTGGGGCAAGGACTAAGAAATAGTTCATGCGAAACCTTATATCAAACATACCCTACTTTAAAGTATGGGTAAGAAGAGAGTTTACAGCTAATCACCAAGACTACCACGGTGAGTTCTTACACGGATTAGCAATAGCTGTAAATTGTATACCAGATAGATCACTATCTTTTCAGATTGTATTTACTGGTTGTGAAAACGAATTAGATGAGCCTAATGTGCACGGTGGTGCTATGTGGGCTCGGATGCCAATACAAGCTTTGGTTGCTGATATACCCCTAGAAGAATGGGGTGAGAGAATGGAAAACCATTTATGTCAGCCTTGGGACTGTATGTCTAGGGAACATGAAGTAGTAGTTCTAGATAGAACATCTTCTTCACCTTGGTATGCTAAGATAGACGGAGAGTTTTACTTAGCTAAATATATCTTCACAGTAGATTATACTAATGATGATATAGCTGATAGCCCAGACCAACATAAACAAAGTCATGTATTATATTTGACTGAAGGTAAATGGAAAGGAAATATAGTAGCATTACCTAATAATAGAGTAAGAGTTACTAATCCTGCATTATGGGTTACAGGAGAAGGAGCTCCTGATTTTGCTCCTAGTCAATGGACTCACAGTAGTGAAGAGCATGAAAGTTATACAGATCCACATATAACTTTTAATAATTTATACGAGGACTAGTATGCCTAGAAACTATAAAAAGGAATATAAAAATTATCAAGGCACTACTACGCAGAAGAAAAGAAGAGCGTCACGTAATACTGCACGTAATAGAGCATTAGCTAAAGGTACAGTTAAGAAAGGTGACAATAAAGACATCGACCATAAAGATGGTAATCCTAAGAATAATAAAAAAAGTAATCTTAGAGCGATTTCAAAAAGTAAGAATAGGTCGTTTCCTCGCACTAAAACTGCAGGAAAAAGAATCAAAAGGAGAAAAAAATGAAAACTTTAATAATTGTATGTGTATTAAGTTTAGGTTTAGTAGGTTGTGCAGGGTCACAAATATCTGTAACTGCATCTGCACCGAAAGGTCAAGAGCTAGATATATCTATTAAAACTTCAGACAACAACGAGTAGTACTGTGGCTGATAAAAAAGTAAAGTCTCCTACTGGTAAAAAATGTGTCTTTGGGCTTATGGTCTTGACAAAAAAGAAAAAGTCTAGTAAGAAAAAGAAATAGAAAGTACGAGGGTATTAAGGAGTATAATATGGCTGAAGCAAAAGCAAAAGAAGAAATAACTAAAGTTAAATTTGAAAAAAAAGCAAAGGTTTCTAAAGTTGTTCCAAAGAAAGAAGTAGCTATGACTAAAGAGTATAATAAGTACGGTTTGTATTTAGGTATAGGTCTTTTAGCATTGATTATTATTTCTAGCATGGTAGCTAGTTAAAGATGCAAGGAGGGTTGTTAGTAACATCACCTGTAGCATTGGCTAACACCAATAGAACTACAATATATACTACGCCCTCCAACCATCGGTCTATTGTAAAACAAATTATGGTAGGTAATGTAGATGCAAGTAATGCAGCAACTGTTAAGATAGAATTGTATGATGCTTCTTCTACGACTCATTTTGCTCTTACAGGAGCAACTAGTGTAGCTGCTGATGGCTATCTCTGGTTAAACGATATTATCATAGGATTAGAAGCAGGTGATCTTATATCTGCTACAGCAGGTTCAGCTAATGATTTAACTGTTACAACTGTAGTAGAACAAATAGTAATAGGAGGGTAGTTTGACTCCCAAACAAAAAATTTTTATAAATGCTTTATTTGCAGAAGCTCAAGGAAATTATAGAGCAGCTATGGATATTGCAGAGTATTCTAAAAACACATCTATTAATGATGTACTAAAAGGATGTGAAGAAGATATTATATCATCCTCTAAAAATTTTCTTGCAGCTAATGCACCCAAAGCAGCAATGGCTATAGTAGGTGTTATTGATGATCCTGTAGAAATGGGGACACGAGATAAACTAGCAGCAGCAAAAGATGTACTAGATAGAATAGGCGTTAGTAAAACAGATAAGATTGAAGTCAAGTCTCCTCAAGGTATTTTTATATTACCTAGAAAAAATGATGATGAAGATGTAGATGACGGAACAAACGAATAAATACAAAAGAAGAACTTCTTCCACTATACCGTTTGGTTGGGTACTAGTAGAAGGCTCAAAAGATTTACTAGAAATAGTTCCAGAAGAAATAGAACTACTAGATAAAGCTAAAGAATATTTAAAAGGATCAAGCTATAGAGAAGTAGCTAAATGGTTATCAAGCAGAAGCGGAAAATACATATCTCATGTATCGTTATATAGAATAACTAAAAAGGATTTAAGTGAAAAAAGAAGAAGAGCAGCTAAACTTAGATGGGAACGTGCCAAAGCCAAGGCAAGGACAGAAACGCAAGAAGATCTCATCGCAGAAGCAGAAACTTACCGTAGCAAAAAAAGCCAAGAAAGCAGCTAAAATTAAATTAGCTTATGCAGAAAAAAAAATAGAAGCGGTAGAAGAAGAGCTTAGAGAAGAAAGACCTATAATATTTAGACCTAATGAAGGTCCGCAAACAGAGTTTTTAGCAGCAAGTGAAAGAGAAGTTTTATATGGTGGTGCAGCAGGCGGTGGTAAGTCCTACGCATTACTAGCAGATGTATTAAGGTATTGTGGTAATGGTAATCACTCTGCTTTAATTATTCGTAGAACAAATGATGAATTAAGAGAGTTGGTACAGAAAAGTCAGACTATGTACCCTCAAGCATTTAAAGGAGCTCATTGGAGCGAAAGAAAGTCTTTATGGACATTCCCTTCAGGTGCTAGGATATGGATGACATATCTAGAACAAGACAAAGACGTATTAAGATACCAAGGACAAGCGTTTACTTGGATAGGTGTAGATGAATTAACTCAGTATCCTACTCCTTACGCTTGGGACTATTTAAGGTCAAGGCTTAGAACAACTGATCCTTCACTGCCTATACATATGAGAGCTACAAGCAATCCTGGTGGACCAGGTCATATATGGGTTAAGAAGATGTTTATTAATCCTTCTCCTTATAATAAAGCGTTTGCTGCAACAGATATAGAATCAGGTAATGTTCTTAGGTATCCAGATGCACACGATAAAGCAGGAGAGTCCCTGTTTAAAAGAAGGTTTATACCTGCTAAACTAACAGATAATCCTTATCTATCTGAATCAGGTGAATACGAAGCTAACCTTTTATCTTTACCAGAAGTTCAGCGTAAGCAACTTCTAGAAGGGTCATGGGACATAGCAGAAGGAGCAGCCTTCGGAGAGTTTAACAGAGATATACATGTTGTTAAACCTTATGATATTCCTTCTTCGTGGAGAAGATTTAGAGCTTGTGATTATGGGTACAGCTCTTGGTCAGTAGTATTATGGATGGCTGCTAGACCAGATGGACATATTATAGTATATAGAGAATTGTATGTACGTAAAAAAACTGCAGATGAGTTAGCTGATATTATACTAAGAATTGAACGAGAGACAGACGATAGCATAGCATATGGCATACTAGACTCTTCTTGTTGGCATCAAAGAGGTCAAACAGGACCTAGTATAGCAGAAGCAATGATTCTTAAAGGATGTAGATGGCGACCTTCAGATAGAACAAAAGGAAGTCGTATAGCAGGTAAGAATGAGATACATAGATTATTAAGAGTAGACGAAGAAATGGATGAAGCAGGTATAGAGTTTTTTGAGAATTGTACGCAACTAATTGCAGAGATACCTCAACTACCTTTAGATAAAAATAATCCAGAAGATATTAATACTAAGATAGATTATGATCATGGCTATGACGCATTGCGTTATGGTGTAATGTCTAGACCAGTGCCAAGGTCTTTATTTGGTTTTGATGCAACTCAACAAATAAAAAAATGGCAACCATTTGATGAGTCATTTGGTTATTAAAGGGATATAATATGGCAGATGAAGAATTAGAAATAGAAGAGTTATTGTTAGATGATCAAGAAAGTGCTTTAGCAAAACATGTAAGCAGTTCGTTTACTAAGTCAGAAGACGCTAGGCGTGACCAAGAAACTAGATGGATAACTTCTTATAGAAACTATAGAGGAATTTATGGTAATGATAATCAATTTACTGACACAGAAAAAAGTCAAGTATTCATTAAAGTAACAAAAACAAAAGTAATAGCAGCTTTTGGTCAGATAACAGATGTACTATTTGCAGGACAGAGATTTCCTTTAGGTATTAATTCTACACGTATACCAGAAGGAGTTGCTGAGTCTGTACACTTTGATCCTAACGAACCTGATAACTTAACATCACCTTATGGTTTTCCTGGAGACGGTAATGATTTAGAACCTGGAGATACACAAAAAAGTTTAGAAGATCGCTTAGGCAATTTAGAATATTTACAAAATGATTTAAATTTAAAAGAAGGAGAAGGTTTAACTCCTACAGCTATAACGTTTCATCCTGCAGATGACGCAGCTAAAAAAATGGAAAAAAGAATACTAGACCAATTAGAAGAATCTTCAGCATCTAAACATTTACGTTCTGCTGCATTTGAAATGTCTTTATTTGGTACAGGTGTCTTAAAAGGACCTTTTGCAGTAGATAAAGAATATCCTAATTGGGAAGAAGACGAAGAAGGTAAAGTATCTTATAATCCTAAAATAACTACTGTACCTAAATTAGAATTTGTTTCTATCTGGAATTTTTACCCTGACCCAGATGCTAAAAATATGGAACAAGCTGAGTATGTAATACAAAGACATAAATTATCTCACTCAGATTTAAGAGGGTTAAAGAAACGACCTTTCTTTGATAGCGATGCTATTAATGAATGTATAGAAATGGGCACTAATTATGTCCGTAAATGGTGGGAGACACAAGTTGAAGATGAAGATACAAAAAGTTATAGCGTGGATAGATTTGAAGTTTATGAGTATTGGGGAAACATTGACAAAGACACTGCAGAAGATGCAGGTCTTGATATTCCTGACGAATACTCTGACTTGGACACAGTCCAAATTAATGCTTGGGTGGGAAATGGTAAAATCCTTAGATTGGCGATTAACCCTTTCGTTCCTAATAGGATTCCTTATTTTGCTGCTCCTTTTGAGCTGAACCCATATAGTTTTTATGGGGTAGGTCTAGCAGAAAATATGGTAGACACCCAACAACTAATGAATGGTTTTATGCGTATGGCGGTAGATAATGCTGTACTAGCAGGAAATCTTATATTTGAGATTGACGAAACTAATCTCGTACCAGGACAGGACTTAGAGCTCTATCCTGGTAAAATTTTTAGAAGGCAGGGTGGAGCACCTGGTCAGTCTTTATTTGCTACTAGTTATCCTAATGTGTCAAATCAAAACATGCAGATGTTTGATAAGGCTAGGGTACTTGCAGACGAAGCTACAGGAATACCTTCTTTCTCTCACGGTCAAACAGGAGTTACTGGAGTAGGTAGAACAGCATCGGGCATATCTATGCTAATGGGTGCTGCTCAGCTATCTATTAAAACAGTTATTAAAAATATAGATGACTATCTGTTACAACCATTAGGAGAAGCCTTTTACGCTTTTAATCAACAATTTGATTATGATAAAGAAATAAAAGGTGACATAGAAGTAAAAGCTAGAGGCACAGAAAGTCTTATGCGTAATGAAGTAAGAAGTCAAAGACTTATACAACTTATGCAAATAGGCAGTTCTCCTACCTTAGCACCTTTTATAAAGTTTCCTGTAATATTAAGAGAGATTGCTCATGCATTTGATCTTGATGCAGAAAAATTTGTTAATGATGAAAGAGAAGCTGTAAGACAAGCAGAAGTTATGAAAGCTGCGGGAATGATGCCTGCAGGACCTGCTGAACAAGCTCCTCAACCTACAGCACCAGAAGGAGGCGGTATACCTGCTTCTACTAATCCTGCTCAAACAGGTAATGGTAATATAGGACCAGGTGGAGCACCTGAGCCTGGTATGGAAGGATTTTCTGCACCTCCTCTAGGAAGCAATGAAGGAATACAATGATAAAAGAAACAGCTAAAAAATTACTACCGTGTTTAAACGATCCTAAGCATCTTGAAGCCCTCTCTCAATATGTTAAAGACAGGATAGATTCTCAAACAAAGAATCTTTATAGGGAGGTAGATCACTGTAAGATACATATGCTACAAGGATCAATTCAAGAGCTTCAACGATTTTTAACAATACGAGAAGAAGCTATTCAGTCAGCAAAGGAGAAATAATATGGCAGAAAATAAAAATATAATAACACCTGTAGGAGATGAAAGTAAAGGAGGACCTAGAGTCAATCCTTTAGTCAATAAAGCAAAAATAAATACTAAAGTTAATCCAAAAGTAAATCCTGATGCTAAAAGTTTAGCCTCATATAATGCTTTTTTAGAATTGGACAAATTAGCTAAAGAAAAAAATAAAAATAGTATGGCAGGGAGAACTATAATGGCAAACAAAGGAAAGTACATGGTAAACGCAAATGAATTAAGATCAGGTGGAGCATATATTAGAAAAGCTGCAGAAGGAAACATAGCAATGTCACCTATGGGCGGTATGCCACCCCCACCCCCATCACAAGAATCTGTATCACCTGATATGGCAAAAGAAGCAGAAAGTTTAGGAATAACTGTCGCACCTCCTGGTGCAACTGCAGAAGAAGTAGCAGACGATCAACTCGTTTTATTATCTGAAGGAGAACTTGTAGTACCTGCTAATGTAGTTAGGTATCACGGTCTAGCTCAGTATGAAAAAATGAGAAAGAATGCTCTTGATGGATTAAATGTAATGGATCAAGAAGGTCAATTAGTGAGCCCACAAGAAGAAGCTCCTGAAGGGTTATTAGGTCCTACTATGCCTGAAGGTGCTCCTGTTTAATGGTAAATAAAGCTTTTCAAAATTCTTTAACAGGTAGAGACAGTGAGAAATTTACTGCATCCTTACGTGAAGGAGGAACAATACACTCTTTACAAGACGGTGCTACAATAGAGGAAACAGTAGTTACAGGAACTAGAGATTCTTCTGCAAACTACTCTCCTTATTTTTCATTAGGGGGTAGTAGTAGTAGAAGAGTTGAAGATGTTATGTCTGCTAGTAGAGATATAGGAGATCAACTTTTTCAATCTGATCCTGAAATGTTTTCAAAATTTCACTTTGCAGGAAAAGCAGATGAAGAAGAAGGGCATGATTTTAAAGATGGAATTGGACCAAATATGAAAGAAGCTGTTAAAGATATAACTGATAGGAATAAAAAAAGGTATGGTACTACAGATAATGAAATTGAAAAAGGTGCGGATGCATTACTAAACATTTCTGATTTATATGGTACTGGAGAAATAGATGAAACTGTAGTTGTAGGAACTCCACGATACAACGATACTCTATCTAACATTAACAAACTTGAAACTTTTTATAGAAATAATTTTAACAAAAAAGCTGTAAATATAAATAAAGAAGCTTTAGCAGAAGCTATAACTTTAGCTTCTCAAAAAAATAATATTAATGCAGATTACATAACTCTTTTATTAGCTATAGAAACAGATTTAAGAGAAAAAGAAGTTAGTAGTACAGGAGCAAAATCTATTGCTCAATTAGCTCCTATAGCCTTAAAAGATGTAAATCAAAACTTTGATACAGATTATACTATGAAAGATATAACAGAAAATTTAAATTCTGCTGTAGATGCTCAAGCCAAGTATATAAAACTTGTTATAAAATATGCAGCAAATGCAGGATTAGATTCTACTGATCCTTCTATTATAGGTGAAATGTACAATGTAGGACCTAGCAACTATATAAAAGGTTTAGCAGACCCCTCTATACCTTTATCTTCTAACCCTAGATACATAGGAACAAGAGGAATAGAAAGAGGAGAAGCATTAGGCATAGATATTACAACTATACCTATACAAGAGTTTCCATTTGATGGTATGATACCTAATCTTAACCAAGGTGGTATAACTACAGAACCTTGGGGCGGATCTAATGCAAGTTTATACCCACCTCCTCAAAGAATAGAGAGTGCAGAACCTTCTAGCGTTCAAGAACAAACAGAACAAGTATTTAAGTAGACTAACTACTTAGCCCTAAGCAACAATGCTTAGTTTATGGCTACCTACTGACCCCTAGCAATAGGCAACTAAGTAGCCCCAACAAGGAGACGTAAATGTCAAACGAAGAAACAGTAATAAAAAGAGATGAAGACACAGG